>Ga0214542_1007588_pt1 | contig 18759 bp, 11 predicted proteins | sample CNSS1metaG_FD_160096 | JGI IMG/M metagenome (GOLD analysis project Ga0214542, IMG submission 160096) | Root nodule microbial communities from cowpea collected in UCLA plant growth center, Los Angeles, California, USA - CNSS1 | ecosystem: Host-associated > Plants > Roots > Nodule | place: USA...
CGGGTCCTACTGGACCGAGGCCTATACCCCTCTTTGGCACCGGTTTTGAGCGAACCGGGGCCTATACCGCTCTTTGGCTTCGAGTATTTGGAGAACCGAGGCCTAAAACTTGGCTCTAATTGCAAAAATGCCACCGCGCCATTATATGCTTCGGTTTTTGGCCAACCGAGGCATATAAGGCGAGGTAAAATGGGAATTCTGCACTAGTGAGTTTGAGTAGTTTTGAATAAACAATGTTTCTAACCAGCAAAGAGGTTAGTGAAATGGAATGTAGGCCAGTGCTTTAAAGTTGATACAAGATTAATGATCAAGAGAACAAAGTGAAACCAACCAGCAAAGGGGTGAAATCTGCACTAGTTTTGGCAAAAATCCGCATAATTGATTTTATAGTTGACGTTTGCATTGAAGCTCAAATGGATATGCCAACAGTGGGGGAGGCTAATGGACATCAAAGTACATTTGTGCTGAGCTATAGCTATCAAAACACACCAATCTTCATTTACACTTGAATAGTTAACTAGCCTAGTTAGACATTAGTTAGTTAAATCTTATTTTTGTAGTTTTAGGAATTAGAATAGTTAACCATGTAGTTATACTTGAGTTTTGTAGTAGTTTGGATTGTTTTACTTATAAACAGTAACAAATGGATGTAACCTAAAAATAAGAGATATTAGTCAAAAAGGTCAACAATGTAGTACCTTAAAGAAATTTTATCAAGAGAGTGTGATTTCAGGACCAGAACTTTAACCTTCTCACCAACAAATAACCAAGCTAGGATCTCAAATGGTGCAACTCTGTCCATAAAAAGAAAAGGGATAGATAAGTGCATGAGTATCAAAATTGTGATTTAAGAAAAATTGATACACCTAGGACATATAACAGTAAGTAATTACAATCAACTTTTCACGCTCTAAACTTATACAATGAAAATGGGATCAGTGTTATGAGAGCTACAATGAAGATACTGAACTAGTTCAAAAATAACTTATACTAAAACCACTAAAACCCTTTGGTATAAGTTAGTATGTTTTTCTCTTAAATTACCAATAATAATAATAATAATAATAATAATAATATATGACTAAGATATTTATATATCAACTTACAATATAATATTTTATAATCGAGTTACTCAAAGACAATAATCCTTGATAGGTTATAATAAAACTTTCCTATATATATACAAACCAAAAATCAAACCCTATCATATACTTAATGAAAGATTAATTATGCATCATAATTGAAGGAATTTTCATAATAAACACAAATGTAGTTGAAAACTTATTTGACCTACATACTCTCAATTGAGGTGGCGAGTGTTCTACCAATTTCCAATTTCTTTCGTTCAAAGTTTCAAATATTTTGATTCCAATACGGATCTCATATATCTCTCCAACAAATTTATACATAATAGAAAATAATCCAACAACCTTCTACTTTTATATATGACTTATTTATGTGAACAACTTGATTCCAATTTACTAAGTTTTCTTTTGGATTCCTTAGATTATACATGCCTGTTAAAGTAAAAAGAGAAAAAAGTACGTATAAAGTTATATATACGTGGCAAACATTTACATGGGAACAATAACCTAGAAAAAGTGAAAAAGAAACACAAAAAAAAGAAACTATGAAAGAAGTATCCAACACTTCATGTTCATAATGTTACTGTTATAATAAATAAAACTAGTCAGGGATCTAAACCTAAGTGTTAAGAAAGTCCATTTTACTCTACTTTTCACCACAAATTCATTGCTCTGAGAGAAAAAGAAAACTATTGTTAAAATTCTCTAGAAAGTAAGAATTTTAAGAACAAGATAACTTAACTTTTATATGATTTGTCCAGTATCAGTTAGTTGTGAACCTTAGAGAAGTTACTATTTTAGTTTCTGAAATACTCATATGTTGTTGTGAACAGATAAAAGGTCATAGGTAGTGCTAAGCACTATGTGGGTGACGGTGGAACAGTGGATGGGATTAATGAGCACAACATTGTTATAAATAGAGATGGATTAATGAAAATTCACATGCCACCTTACTTGACCTCAATCAATAAAGGTGTAGCAAGCATAATTTCTCTTTCTCTCACCATAACAACCCTTGATTGTCTTATGGGATTGATTGACCCTACTACCCCAGTCAACTCAGCATCTTGCATCATGCCTTTTTTTTTTTTTTTTTTTCTCACGTTTCACTTGTTAGGATCAGTATTTTCCTAAAAAGAATGACCAATGGTTCTCTAGGCTTCATCCCCATACGGGTATCATTATTGACATTGCAAATGATCCAGTATTATGTTTTACCATCTCACCTTGGTTACATTTCTCTTGCTAAACTATCTAAAATATCAAAACTACCCAAACTATCTGAATCAATGCTTGTTATTGTGGTTGCATTGTAAAATGAAAGATCCGTATCAAATTGAACTCGTAAATGGAACCAAAGGAATCTTCGCAGAAAAACAAAACTAAAAAAAATGGAGACAGAATCAATTGAAAGAAAACGGTTAGCCAGCAACATACATCTCAAAATGTAAAATCCTAAACCTATCACTTACAATTCTTTCCCAATCCGTGGAGGGTTTCTGATTCCTTCTTGTGCCAAAGTTATGGTTTGTGAAGGGGATTTTGCTTTGTGAACATGAACATCATTTTGGCAAGGGTTGGAGCATGAACCTCAACCTCGTTGGGATGCGTTACTACCACAGAGTCACATTGCCTGGGTCAACAATGAAGGTCGACGTTGCTGCGTGGGATGGAGGTTGCTACCAAGTTCTTGTGTCTGCGACGGAGTGATGGGTTTCAAGTGTGGAGGTTTTTGGTGAGTGTCGAGATTTTTGTGGATAGAGGTTTCGAGTGGGTGTGAGGTTTCGAGTGAGTCTGAGGTTTCGAGTGAGTTTTTGAGTGTGAGGTTTTTCTTTCTAACTTAGAAAAAAAGAGAATTGTCTGAACGATTGGATAATACACAGTAACTTTAAAATATTATATTTTTAATAAAAAATAATATAATTTTTACATATGAAATATTTTCGTAAATAAAATTTTTTAAAATAATTTATATATATATATTTTTTATAATATTTGTTATCTACACCGAATTTAATAAGTAACACTTTGTAGAAAAGTTTTCCACCAAAAGTGAGTCATAGTTATCTACGAAATTTTCGTAATTTACTTTTCTTTTACCTACAAACTATTATATTATCTACGACTACTCTTTGTAGATAAAATAAAATTATTTATGAAAAATATTTGGTATATATAAAATAGTTGGTTGTTTCTTTTTATTTTTTTTTAAAGTGGGTTGATATTTGTTTATTAATTAGATATTTACGTATCTTCCGTTTATAGCACTCAAATTCAGGAACTCTGAAGAAACTGTTCAGTGAGGTGACTTAAAATAGAATAAAAAAAGTTGGTTTAAAAGTCTAATATATTGAAAACTTTCAATTTAAGGTTGATCCCTATCCAAGATTAATAGATTGAGATATATCAAAGCGTTATCTTAACTTTACTATAAGCTCATGATAACTAGGGAAGAAATGTCCTAAAAATAGGACTACTTATATATCATAAGATTTGAGAAATAAGTGACAAATCAGTACCATACGTTTCACTTTAGGATCTTACCATCTATTTCACAAATTTTAGCTACAACATTAGTTAACTAAGATAATTACTTGATTAGATAGGTGAAAAAAATCTCTCTTTGAATAAATAACCTTATGGATACATAGAGAAGATAATTTACCGCGAGAGGACACAAAATACAATAAAACTTTAGCTCAACTTATCATATACTACCTATAATCGAAAATTTTGAGGAATGGTTTCATTTTCCAATTATGAGTATTCCTTTTATACCATCGTTTCCATGTATTTATATGAGTCGGTCATGAAGATTAACCATAAAATTTGATACTACTAATGAGTATTTCATGACAAAAATTTACTTGAAAAACACAACAACAATCCAACAATCCATATAAAATTTTGACACCACTTCTAATTCAAAACATTAAAATAATTTATTGGTTTTCTTCTTTATATAATGCTAAATTTTTTCATATCTACCCAATATTAGATGTGATACTCACTTAAATCCCAACAACCCATCTACATGTGCCGATAGAATCATTAGATTAAAAGTTGTAGGCAAGGAACAAAAACCCTCCTTAAAATCATCTAAAAATAGTAATGAGACTCCAAATATGAGTTTAAGTCCTACATTGGGTAAAAATGAGAAAGTGAAACACCATATAAAAATGAAAATATCCATAAACTCATTGTCTTAGAGGGTGTTTGGATAGAGTATTTTAATGAAGTAATTTATTTTTTTGAAGAATTTAGATTTCTTTGTAATGAAATGCTTTGTTTGGATACAGAAATTAAAAAGCATTTTAAATGCAAGCATTTTTTTTGAGGGATTTCAATTAGCTAAATTAGTAGAAATTCAAATACCCTCAAAATAGGTGGAATTTGAAATTCTTCTCACTCAATCTCACATTCTAGACTCTTTGGTAGGCCCAATGACACAAACGGGGCCGACGACCCAAATGGGCTCGACGATCCAGATGGGTCCGACGACCCAGACGGATTCGACGACCTGAATGGGCTCGATGATCCAAACGGGCCCTTCTGTCGACCCGGACGGGCCCGACGACTCGGACGGGGGAGACTATCTGGACAAGACCAATGATCTGACGGGCCTGACAATCTAGACGGGTTTGACGACCCAAACAGGCCTGATGATCCAGATGGGCCTGACGACCCGGACAGACCCTACGACACAAAATGCTCAACGACCCGAACGAGCCCTTCCAAACCATTGGACTCAACGACCCGGATGGGCCCGACAACCTGAACGGGTCCGATGACCTGGACGAGTCCCATGACTCGGACGGACCCTTCCAAACCGTCAAGCCCGACGATCCAGATGGGCTCGACGACATGGACGGTCCCAACGACACATACGGGCCCAACGACTCAGACTAGTCAAACTATCTGGATGAGCCCGGTGACCCAAACGGGCCCGACGGTTTGGAAGGCCCGTCCGAGTCGTCGGACCCGTCCAGGTCGTCGGCCCGTCTAGGTCGTCGGGCCCGTTCGGGTCGTTGGGCCCTTCTTGATCGTCGGGTTTCCAAATTTATCATGAACTCAAAACATAATTAAGCCTAAAATAAATATTGTTAAAATTAAATTTTATCTCAATAAATTCAAATTTTTTTTTCAAACAAGAAATTTAAATGTAAGGTATTTTAATTTCCTTATCCAAAAAAATTATTTAAAAACTGAATGGAATTTAATTTCAAGCAATTCAAATGCAAATCATTTGAATTTCTAAGCATTGTTGAAATGCTCCATCCAAACACAAGGTTAAGGTTTTGGGTTAAGAATAGTGTCAATTTCTTATGTGATTGAACTCAAGTCTCATTAGTGTTGTATCTCCCTAATAAACTCCCCCTTCTATAAACCCTATGGCAACTCAAAGGTTTGAGAGACCTAAAGTAAACATAACAATGAAGTCTTTTATTTAAAAAATATTTTTCAACCTTTTTTTATGAAAAATTAGCTATTAAATTGTCAAAATTAATTTTATTTAACATTTTTTCAATGGATAATAAGATTAATTCATTTAATTATTTTATATACTTTTAATCATTGTCATAAGTTTAAGAATAAGACTTATCGCCATCAATAACTACTTCTGTTTCTCTAGTGTTGCTTTTACCTCTATCTATATTATTATATCTTGTTCATTCAAAAATCACTCACTTGTATTTTCTAATTTATTTTTCTTATCTATTTTTATAAATTTATTCATACATTCTTTTTGAGATGTAATTAAAATCTCAAATTTTTTCTTCTTTTAGATTTTTTGAATAGTCTAATTCAAATTTTTCAGTTGACATATCTATATATTTTTATATAAAATAAAAATTATAATATATGAAACTCTACTAAAAATAAGTATATAAAAGAATGAGTTAAAATAATTAAACTTGGTTCTAGTTGTCAAAAAAATAAACTCGATCATAAACTTGTAGTATCTTGAAGTTTCAAGTCTCTTTTTCTTTCTCGAGTCTCAACTTTTTCGTAAACATCCAAAGTTTATTTTGAGATATTAATTATTAATATATAAAATCAATTAAAAAAATTATTGTTCTTCTCAACTAGAATCCTTAAACAAAACCAAACAAAAGAAAAACATTTCTAGTATATAAATTAAATAAATAGAATAAAAACAATATCAATACGAATAGAAAGAAATATATTAACAAGAAATGAAAATATAAAGATCAGTAGGTAATATAAGATTTAAAGAATGAAATATGTCAAAACCCTCAAAACAAGAACTCTAAAATAAATAAAGCAAGGAAAGGCTAAGGTGAAATCAGTAGATAAGAAGTCACAAAGAAATAAAAAAGAAAATAAAATCAAAATAGAAGTCACAAATAGATAAAAGAAGAAAATATAATCAAAATTGAAGTCACATAAACATAAAAAAAGAAAAGAAAAATAAAATTGAAGACACATATAAATAAAAGAAGAAAATATAATAAAAATTACAATCATTAAAATGAGTGAACAATAATAATAATTTAATTAAATTTTATTTTTAACCATAAACTCATAATTAATTTAACATAAATGTATTAGTATCAAATTTGTTTTAGGCTTTTTTTTGTGTTAAATCTTATTTTATAATTAATTTAATAAAAATATATTAGTACTAAATAAATTTTGAGATATTTTTTAATATAATTTTATAATTAATTTAATAATAAAATATCAATACTAAAAATATTTTTTTGAGATATTTTTTTTGGAATTGCTAAAGCGAATGACTTTGTAGATCCCAGGTTGAATGTAACTTAGTAATTGGTTATAAATGGGTGCAGTTATATATTATGGTGTTGAATTCTTAATCACGAATAAAAACAAAAGATTGATGATGTTATGTGCAACTTGTTTGCAACACAAGTGGTGTTGACCGTTGTAATGAAAAATCAGGTTTTTAGATTCTGTTTTGAGTCAAATACAGAGCATTTAAATACATATTCCAGTTTCAATGTAAATATAGAAGATGCACTTATATCTCAAATAAGAAATAGAGACTACCTCTTTTTCTCTGTAACTTTCTTCACATTATCTTCTCTTCTTCCTTCACTATTTTAGTGTGCGTGAGAAAGTAGAGGAGGAACGTGGTTTACGAAAAGAGAAGAGAAAAAGCAAGCTCTTAACTTAACTTGAAGGTGGTGGAGCATAGAACAAGCGAGAGAAAGTGACGTTTTTTGGTTGGACTATGATATTTTTACAACTTAATTTTGATAATTTCTTTTTATAACTTGAAAAAACATTTTTAAATAGTTTTGAAATATAAAAGAATAAAAAAAATGTCACTTGAAATTATAAAAGAAAGCTTTTGAAATTTAATTGTTGAAAAATTATTTTTCTTTCGGGTTACGTGGAGTGGTGTGTGGTTGAGGAGGCTTAGAGAGAAAACTCATTTTCTCACAGCGAAGCAATTGGGTTTGGGCTCGATACTTTCAAAGCCCAACAAGTGGTAAGAGTTGTGTTGGGGCCACAATCTCTCACCTGCCAGAATTAATAATCATAAGAAAGCCACACCAGAGTGATCCAACAAAACTTTAAGAATGCTAAAAACTGAGAACCATTCATGCCCTTCTCATCACCATGGGTTCCATTTCTAATCCAGCCATACACACAACAACACACATCGTGACCTCGGATTCCCATGTAAGTTTTTCATCTTAATCACCAAGGTTGGTCCATGTTTGGAATTGTTAATAATATCTTAATGTACTAAATTTCTCTTTAAGTTGTCTGAGAAATCTTGTTCTAAATACATTATGTTAAACATGTATGTTTCATTCATTTTCATGGTGGTTGTAACTTGGATTAGGGTTTGTCAGATTCAAGGACAATACGGGAACGTGTGTGTGCAGCGTTGATGCCATTGATGGTGGCTGTCGCTGGTTGTTTTGGTTATTGCTCAATGCAGAAGCACAAACGTTGTTCCTACACTGCTGAGGATTTTGCAACCCTTGCTGCTGCAACAAGATGTAAATAACTAACCTTTTTTATATGGGTTTACTATAAAAGTTTATTAAATAACATTTTTATTTTTAAAATAATATTTTCACTTGATAATTAATAAGCTAAACTGTTTATTTAGTTCTTATAACTTTTTCCACTTTTATATTTAGTTTCATAACTTTTAAAAAATGTTTGAGTTAAGTCTTTGATTTGACACTGTTTTCTTATTTTATAATATTTTAAATCTTTAAAAGTAGTGAATATTAATGTATTTTAAAGTTTAATTTTTATTAACTTTTAGGAATGATACTGTTTGGCCCTCCCACAGACCAGCTTTTATCAACTCTATTTTTATTTTATGTTGACACTGCCTCCTTTTTTATATCTATATTATGCTAAGGTTTGTTTTAGTTTGTTTGCTTTGTATACTAAGTTTACGTTTATTTAAATCAAAATTTAAAATTATTTTTTTAAAATAATAATTAAAAAATTCTAATTATTTTGTGAATTTATTTTAAGCACCTATACAAAAACTATATTTATTTTTTATATAAAGGAATTTCATAATTGTAATAAAGTAGGAATCAACTTTTACTTTTTTTACATCTTTGTTTATAGATTCTTAAAATCATTTTTAAAAATTTATATAGTTATGTATATAATTGTTTTTTTTTTAACTTTTGTAAGGAAACCATGTCATCCTTTTATAGAAATCTATCATTTTAGTGTGTTTTGAAAGAGATTATTAGAATGAACTACTTTAAAAATACATTACAAAGATTGAGTATGTGATTGAGTATATTATGCTTGAAAAGCATGATTTTATATTAAATAAATTATCATAATAATGTTGATAATGCAGTCACAATTAAGGAAGTGGAGGCATTGCATGTGTTGTTTAAAAGGTTAAGTAGCTCCCTAATCGATGATGGTTTTATTCACAAGGTAACTTCATTTCCCATTTTCTTGCTTCTTCTTTCTAATATTTTGCTTCTCTCTCACAATTTTCCCCTTCCATTTGTTCTATCTTTCATAGTGAACTATTTCAAGAATATTTCTATTTGAGATGCACTTCTGTATTTCATTTATTTTTTAACATCAATTTTTCATGGACTTCTTTTATGTGTTTGGTATGACTTTGTAGTTAGAGTGGAGGAAAATTTATCAAATGAATGTAATTTTCTTATGTTTTTAAGAAAAATAATAATTTTTTAACAAATACCGAAATAAGTAAATTATCTTTGGAAACAAAATTTAAAAATGAAGAATTCATGCTTTTATATATATAAATATAACTCGTGCTTAAACACTTTTTATTTGTATATTAAGAACTTGTGTTTAGATGCCTAATCTCTAATTTTTTATTTTTAATAGAAATATGCATACCTTTTAATTATTTTAATCTCTTTTCATAGAAGCTGTGTTTACACAGAATTTATAATTACTTTGTTTAATGGAAGTCAAGTTCTCATGCCCTGTTTTTTATGCTTTTATTGTATTTGCATACATAAATTCTATTTTTTAATATTTATAGGTGACTTTTTTTTATATTTATTTAATAATTTTTATTTATTGGAAATAGTTTCTTTTGTCTAAACAAATATTGGAGAGAAATATCTCTTATTTTCATCGAAAGGAATACTATCATTGAGAAAATATTTTATACAATAAAAATAATATATTATAATATTTATATTCTTTATATATTTCTTCTAGTTTTTATTTAAATTTTTCCTCGATTTTATTTATTGTTAAAAAATATAAGTTCAGAAAAGAAAAATGAAAACATCATACAAAATAAATATAAAAAAAATAAAAATCGCAATTTCAATTTTTAAATAAAAAAAAGTCTAAAAAATTGGTGCCCTATCGATACTAGGGTAATAAAGGTGTGCCAACATTTACATTGTGTTCCTTTGCACAAATGTACTCTACAAGAGAATTAGGAAACGAAGAATATAAGGTGTTTAACATGTTCCTTTCAAGACGATGGAGGGGATGGCGAGAGAGTGTAACACCCCATTTGATTAATAACCGTAATTAAAGGAAATGTCACAACGAAATAGTATAATGGCGCAGTCTTAGAGTTTTCACATAACACCTTACCATGAACCAAGACATACAACGATGTCAAACTAAACCAGATACAGAAATTTAACTGAAATGAAATGGAAGTTTAAAGGACAACCAATACATGGGCCGTGGCCCTAAAAGAAAGCCCAAAGTAGAAAATCCAATCCAGATGGCTAAGCAGCGGAGTCATTGTTCCCCCGTTGACCGCGAAAACCTCTCGCATCTGCTCCCATCAATAAATTGATGATCATCGCAAAAGAGAGAAGAGCCACATACAAGACAACCAGACAAACAAACAGGGTAAGCTAGAGCCGTAAAGATTTCATCAATGCATTCAGATATACTTTCGCAGTCCAATATACGTACATCACCCAAGCATATTATAACCTTCTAAATCAATACACTACGACTCGACTCGACTCATCTGGATACATATAACCTGGTCGGATTCAGTGGATGCTTGCACTTGTGGTGGATACCTCTGCTCACCCCCGAGTTGTGTTACAAGTGTTACAATGAATCAATTCCTTCACACACAAGGTTAGCCCTTAATGAGTTTCAGGCCTCCTACTATTCTTACCACAAGAGTCAGTCCGCTCTAAGTGAGACTAACTGACTCCTTAGAGTGTCAGGATGCAATCCTTACCTTGAATCTAATGAAGGATTATCTTGTTTCCTTTTAGAGTTATGAATATGGTGAAGTTGTTTAAGAAAGCTTTTTGAAAATTCCCACTGGACATTAAGATAGCATGCTATCTAGATGTGAAGGTTCATTTCTCAAGCTCATGAAAGGAAGAAGAGAGTTGGATCAAGCTTAAACACACACAGCAATAACAACACTAAAGAGCAAAATGAAAGAAGAAACAATAAAAATGGAAAGCATAGAAGATGAAGAATGGAAGAAGCACGCCACTCATAGGGGGGATTTAAGCCAACCAAGCCCTAGAGATGAGTGATGGTGCCGCCACTTGCAAGCAAGAAAAGGCAAATGTGAGTTCACTTCTAGGAAGGAGAGCTCACGAAAATTGGTGGTTGAATGCACAAAGTTTATAACAAAATGATCAACCCTTTTACAAGACAAGGAGCACCCTTTAAATAGGAATTCATAGGGTTCCTTTAGCAAATACAAAAACATGAAAAAGGATTAACTAGCAAACCCTAAACCTAATGTGAGAGTGAGTCTTGGCCAAGTGAAGGGAGATGATTGGTGGAGGCATTCCCATGAGGATTCTAGGCCAAAAGAGGAAGGAGACCAAGTGACCTTCTAAGGCATAAACCACAAAGGCAAAAGGAGACAAGGTACATGTCTACTTTTGCTTTTGATTTATGCTTTTTGCTTTCCTCTCTCTTCCACTTCATCCAAGTGCTCCAATCACCAAGTGCCACCTAGCCATGCTCTACTTTCTCTTAATTACCTACAAAACAAGACAAACAAGGTTTAGCATGTTGGTTTAAGTTAATCTAATCTTGGTCAAAGGTCAACTTTGGATCAAAGTCAACAAGTCAACAAAAATAAATCAACTAGAAACCAACTTAGGGAATTCAAACTAAAGTAATGCAAAACAAAGATAAAGCTGATGGAATAGAAGACTCCCCTCTAGACATGCTTCTAGTGATCCTTCTTGAGGGAGCTTCTAAGGAGGTGGTCATGCCTTCATCAGAATCCTTACCAAGTTATATAGATGGGGCACCACCATGGACACCCACTAACAGGGGCCATGGAATTACGTCCCGACCACTGAAGCACGACCTCGAAGTCTCACCTAGAGACTTCAAGGAATTACATACTGACCAAATACCAAACATATACAAACGGCCAAGTAACAGATACATATATCATGCATAGGAACCTCACACCAGCATCCGTAACCAATCCTCATTTATCATATATTGAATCATTACCAACTCGTTATTCCCAACCATGAGTAAAGTGCTTCCTCTCATACCAATACCATGCCATTGGATTACCAACCATCAATATCCATCGTTGCTCATGTGAAATTTGTGACCACACATACACACACACACACACACACACACACACACGTATATATATATATATATATATATATATATATATATATATATCCAACCTCTCATGTATAATTCATACAAAGATCATGCCAAACTCACAATTCACCTCACATAACCCTCTCCTAATCATGCATAATCACCCCCATCATGCCATTATACAATAACCCAATCAATCGCATGCTAACCATCTAAGAACAAAGAGAAAAATAACTCAAAACGTATCCTCGCCCAGCTCCTCGCTCAGGCTGAAGGGCCTCGCCCAGGCGAGAGAGAGACTCTCGCTCAGGCGAGCTCCCTTCGCCTAGGCGAGAGCTCGTGAATCTGGAACAGTGACCTCTGCATGTTCTCGCTTAGGCAAGACTCTCCTCGCTTGAGCGAGACGCTCGCTTGCTCAAAACTGAGCGGGTCGCTTGGGCGACCATTCGCGCGAGAAGGCCTGGGCGAGCCTCTACTCACCTCGTCTAGGCGAGACAAGCTCGCTTGGGCGAGATTATCAGTCGCCGCCACTGTCCGTACCTGCAGCAGTTGTATTTTCACACACCAACGACAAGACCAACCATTCCATGCATTCACAGTAACATACCAGTTCAAGAATCATAAAAATACAAGCAAAACAACCCGCAATCGCATTAAACAAGGAGGTTCTAGCTTCCCGTACCTGGGAATAATCTAGCACAAGACCTTGACGCCGAATAGAGGAACACCACAACTCTAGGAGAGGATTATGGAGGTGAGTAGAACGAGGTTGAGCTAGGCTTGAATCTGGTTAAACGTTGAAACCCTAACGAAGTGACGACTGCGACTCTAAGCACCAAGGGAGCAGATTCTGAAAGTGTAGAATGAGTGAATTATGGCAGACTTTGAGGTGGTTTTATCCTTTGGGCCAACCCTTAGGCCCAATAGCTTAAAGGCAGCCCTTAAAACTTTAGGACAGAAAACTAGGCCTTACAGAGAGAATTAATAGAATTCCTACAAAATGTCATCGTATTATACATAATGAGATTAGAGGGTGATGCAGGAAAAATTACTAAATTATCCTCGTTACTATTAAAAAGAAAATAAAATCTTCATGTAAATAAATTATTTCCACGTAAACATTCAATATGTAAATGTTAAATTTATTTTCATACCAAATATATTGTATTATTTTATAATATTTTTTAATAATTTCAATCATTCAATAGAATCTATAAAAATAATTATAAATCATTTGTATATCAGAGACATTTTGGTAATCTAACTTTTTTATCTATTAAATTTTTTTTCAATATGTCACATCAATCAATTCAGTCACAAACGTCACTTCCTAATCTATTCAAAAATCACTTCCAAATTCCTTAAAAGAAACAATATCAACCTCACCCTCTGGTCCTTTCAATCTCTTTCTCTCTCTCCCCCCAAATCAATCTATCAAAAATCCAATCTAAAAATTCAAAATGAGTGATACAGAGAAAAAATCAAATGTATTTTACGAAAACATATGGTAAGAACTATAAGATGATTTGAATATATGAGAAAAAAAGTATATAAAATATAATGTGAAAAACCATAGATTATTGTAATTGTACCCCCTCCCCAGACGGGAGCCAAAATATAATAAATTTATTTCTCTTACAAAAGTCATAAAATAGAAGGATTTGCATAAACTATCATCTACCAAACATTTATGTTGAGGATTTCATTTTGCTCCATGATGCAATGATGATATTAGTATAATTTTTCTCTTGTAGGTCGAGTAAGCAATTTCTACGTTAACAAAAATAAGTTTATCTTATACTTAAATTCTTAACAAAAATAAAGGAGGCGCAAGATACTCGTTGGAGTAGTGGCACGGAGCAGTAGTGCAACGTTTGTCGCCAAGTGGTGATTGTGGGGGACCGTGGCGAAGTAGGGCGACGGAGGCACGACAGAGGGCGCAACGGAGGCGCGAAAGAGGGCGCAACAGAGGCGGCGTGACGGTGGCACGCAGGAGGGCGCAACGGAGGCGCGACGGAGGGTGCAATGAGGGCGGGACGGTGGCGTGACGGTGGCAGAATCTGCTTCCTTTTCGCCTGCTGTTCGGTGGCGGAGCAAGACCGGTGACGCTAGCTTCGTGGACGGAGGTGCAATCGGCGATGGAGGGCAACGGAGGATGCAATCGTGACGGAGGGCTCGGTGGCGGAGAGCGTTCGCGAGAGAGAAGATGATGAACAGTGATGGGTTCGCGCGATTTGGGAACCTAAATAAACGATATGGCCTCGTTTCTGTAAACACCTGAGGCATAAAGCATTATAGGCCTCAGTCCTTTGCCACCCGATGACAAATCATCTGTTATAGGCCTCGGTCCTTTGCTACCCGAGGCCAAATCATGGGTTGTCAGTGGCAATTTTTTAATACTAGGGGCCACTGACGGGTTATAGGCTTCGGTTGATGGAGAACCGAAGCATAAAACCGGTTATATGCTTCGGTTGAACTTGGACCCGAGGCAAAATTGTTAGAAAAATTTCAAAAATACCACTACCTCCTTATAGGCTTCGGTCCCGCAGTAACCGAGGCCTATAAGGCGAGTTAAAAACCCCAATCTGCATTAGTGATATTGTTTCACTAAATGCAGTGAATACAATTTTGCTATGGTGTGTGGGAATAAGTAGATTTATATAAAAAATGTCATGTGAGCTTAAGAAGGAAGAAAAATACATTTTTAACATTATCACTTCTAAAACATTTTTATTATTTTATTAAATGGAGTTTTAATTTCATTAAGAAAATAAATAAAAAAAGATTAATTTAATTTTTTATTGAATAAATTGAGGTACATCTAAAATATTCAATAATTAATGTACCAAAATGGTTGAATCTAAAAGATCAATATGACTTTAATCTCAAATATTTAGTAATGAAGATATATGATGTTTTTTTAGTTCACATTGTAAGGCCCATTAATTTCTGGTTCCCTTTTTCTGCCATAAAGTGAAGGGTTGCCCTACAGCAGTTGGGCCTAGAGGCTGGCCCATAGGATAAATGCCAAATTCTTGTTGCCCTAATCCACATTTGTATCACTTTCAGAAACAGACCTAGAATTGTGCTGTCACACTCCGCTTCCGTAAGGAGCTCTGCTGGGGTTACGTTTTCCCGATCGAACAACGCTCAACTCCGTTTCCATATTCTGCGTAAGTCTCCTTCCAACCTTGCTCGTAGTTCTGCTACTGTTTCGCTGGATAACCCATTTTCCCCCTGTCTCTCATCTTTTTCGAGCACCTTGAGTCGCTCCTGGTATTGCCGTTCATCGCTATTTAAGATCGAGGTCCCGTGCTAGTGTTTTCCAGGTAAGGGAAGCTAGACCTTACCATTGTTTTCGGTAGAATCTGCTTGTTTGTGGGTATGTGTTGATTGAACGGTTTGTGTGTGAATTTAATCGGTCGAAAATACCTGTTGGATTGTGTGGATGCATGTGCGGGGGGGGGGGGGCTGTCACTCGAAGGAACAGTGGCGGGCACTGGTTTTCTCGACCAGGCGAGATTAGTAGAGGCTCACCCAGGACCTACTGCTCAATCTCTCGCTTAGACGAGAGGTTTTTATTTTTTTTTGAGAGAGGAGTGGTCTCGCCTAGGCGAGAAGGGACTCGCCTGAGCGAGACCTCGCATAGTCCGCTCTCCCCCTTTCACGATCTCGCCTAGGCGAGAAGGGTTTCGCCTAAACGAGAGGACCCCCTCTGCTGAGCGGGATCTGTTAGCCTGAGCGAGACTGCGAGGTAAGTTTGGTGCTATTGTTGAATGGTGCACTAGTGTGTGATTGCTTATTTGATCTAAATGCTTTACTATATATGAGGTTGCGGTGGGAATGGTATGTTGTTGTATGTTATATGAATTGGAAAGCATGAGTTGCATGATGGGGTTGTTATACATGATGTTAGCATTATGGGAGCTTCTGATTGGTTGGTGAAACATGTTCAATGTGTGAGTAGGGCGTAATTCCATGACTCTTGTAGTGAGAGCTCATGGTGGTGCCTCATCTATTGGACATAATTCCGTGGACCCTTTTAAGGAGGAGTTCCCAGTGGTGCCTCAGCTATTGGACTTAATTCCATGAACCTCGAGGTGAGAGTTCACGGTGGTGCCTCGAGATAAGGACGTAATTCCACGCGAGTATCATGGTGGTGCCTCCAGGCCAGGATGTAATCCCACGCAGGCCACGTGGTGGTGCCTCTTGTAAGGGTGTAATTCCGCGAAGGCCTCGCGGTGATGCCTCATTGCTAGGACTTAATTCCATTGTCTTGTGGTGGTGCCTCATTATGCGTATCCGGATAGTCAAGTCTTGGAGTCTCATATATTTTGATAGTTTTGGGCATGATGCGTGTTATTTATGCTTGGTTTTGAAATTACCTGTGAATTGTTATAAAATGAGATTCCTTTACACTAGCTTACCCTTTGCTTGCTTGTATGTTGTGCGTGGTCTTCTCTATTGCGATGATCGTCAACCTTGTTGATGTGAGCAGATGTGAGAACCCCTGGTAGTGGTAATGTTCATAGGGATGCTGCAGCATGATGGACTGGACGAGTATTAGGCCCACTCTGGGGCCCATTGCTAGAGAATTTATTTTCTATGTTTTCCTTGTCTGTACTAGACTTATTGCTATTAGTTCGTTAGTATTTTACGTTTTGGGCCGTGTGAGACCTCCTTCATGTTTATGGATATGTTGGGGTACAGAGTACTTCATATTCCAAATCTTTGTACCCTCTGGATATTATGTATATGACGTTTTATTAAATGGGTTTTTATCTATTTATTTGGGACGTTACACACATAATTTGCCTTGTAAGACTTGAAGTTTGATAAGCACGTAAACGTTTTTTTTGATAAATGTGAAATTGTAATTCCCCACTAAAATAAATATATACAAAATATCAATACATGTTAAGAATATTTATATTATTAAGGCGAACTTTTAATCAAATGATATAAACAATTAAATTATCGAAAAATAAATAAATTAGAATGAGACAAATTAAGGATTAAGGTATGAGATAAAATAACTCTAAAAAGATGAAAAATATTAAAATTGTATACAATAAAAATATTAAATTTGAAAAATCCAATATGAAAGAGTAATGAGAGACATAAATAAATAAGCCTATAGTTATATTATACTCAATTTACTACAAGAAATTCACTTATTACTGACTGATCGGTTCCGACAGATGATAATTCGTCGGTAAAATTTACTTTTCGACGGATGGATTGACGGATGTTGATGATTTATTTATCGATGAAAGGATCCGTCGGTAATGTTATATGTGAATTGGGTTACTTATTTACCAACAGAAGGATTCGTCGATAATATCACATGTGAATTGGGTTACTTATTTACCGACGGAAGGATCCGTCGGTTATGTCACATGTGTACTTTACCGACGGACGAGATCCTTCGGTAAATGTCTCGGTCAAATGAAAATTATATTTCACTTTCCCCTTCCACCAATTTTAGTTTCCCCCTTTCCCCTAAAATCCTGAACAACCTCAATGCCAACAAACGATCAGAAAACTGTCGTGACTGTCGCGTTTGCCGCTACCACCATGATTCTTCTATCACGTTCATGCGCTGACCTCTTCTTGACTATCGCTGCCTCATCTTCTTCGTGGGTTCTCCGGCGCGATCTTCCTGTAGCGTAGTGGTAAGTGTCATTGGCCATGGTGTTTCTTTGATTTTTTTTTACCCCCAAACTTGTTCTCATTGTCGTTGTTTCTGAAATTGGTAAGGGAGATGATATCCGGTTGGGTTTAGCAGTTGCAGGCAGGCGTGAAAGCTACAATATTGTGGGTTGTTTGCAAGAGACGTGAGACATTGCTAGGTTTGATCAATTTTCCCTTTCAGACTTCATTGCATTTCTGAATTGATTGCTAGGTTCGAGCCCAAATTGATTGCTTTGTTTTCTTTTGGATTCCATTAAGTTGTTAAGTTGATTGATGCTGTGTTCATGTGTCATACAACCATTTGCGTTTCTGAATTGATTGCTAGGTTCGAGCCCAAATTGATTGCTTTGTTTTGTTTTGGGTTCCATTAAGTTATTAAGTTGATTGATACATTGTGTGAATGTGTTCATGTCTCATACAAGCATTGTGATTCATCTTTGACTCTAGCTCTTTTGTCAATTAATCTGATTCATGACATTTAAAATAGAGTATTGTGTTCTTCACCACCAATCCGTGACCAAAAGCAACACAAATTTCCACGTTGTCTCCACTTTTTGTTCACTTCATTCTTTCTTATGTTGATTGCTTCCACCTGAGCCATGGATGTTGTTTCTATTTTGTCAATCAAGTCTTTAGATTCCTTGATTTTTCCACTTAGTGCTGGAACCTCATGAACTGTGAACACAATCTTCCTCAGCCTGTTTTATATAAAGCTCTAGTTTCTTCTCCAATTCTTCTGCCACTTTCAACTCACCAACCTCCTTTAGTGTAGGGACAAGTCTAGAACTTCAGCACATGATGAAGGATTATCTTGTTCCTTTTTAAGATTATTGAATATGGTGTGAGTTGATTAAGAAAGCTAAGTGAAATCCCCACTGGACATTAAGATAGCAAGCTATCTAGATGTGAAGGTTCCTTTCAC
>Ga0214542_1007589_pt1 | contig 18751 bp, 12 predicted proteins | sample CNSS1metaG_FD_160096 | JGI IMG/M metagenome (GOLD analysis project Ga0214542, IMG submission 160096) | Root nodule microbial communities from cowpea collected in UCLA plant growth center, Los Angeles, California, USA - CNSS1 | ecosystem: Host-associated > Plants > Roots > Nodule | place: USA...
TATATATATATATAAGGGTACTTTTGTGAATTAAAGTTTAACGGATACGAGTATCTACGGGTACGGATACTATTAGGACTGGGCAAATAAAACTTAACTGCACTGAACTATAGTTAATTGAACTTTATTAAACTAAAACTAACTGAACCATTAATAGGAAACTGAATTATACTATTTATTAGTTTAAGTTTTGAAAAACTAAACCCATAATAGTTAACTACTCACATAACTGCACTGAACTCTTCCTTTATTTTTCTAGTGTTGTAAGCAGAACTGATTCCTACTGCTAGGGTTGGGCAAAAAAAAAACTTAACTGCACTGAACTATAGTCAATTGAACTTTATTAAACTAAAACTAACTGAACCATTAATAGGAAAACTGAATTATACTATTTATTAGTTTAAGTTTTGAAAAACTAAACCCATAACAGTTAACTACTCACATAACTGCATTGAACTCTTCCTTTATTTTTCTAGTGTTGTAAGCGGAACTGATTCCTACTGCTAGAGCTGGGAAAAAAACTTAACTGAATTATAGTTAATTGAACTTTATTAAACTAAAACTAATTGAACCATTAATAGTAAAACTGAATTATACTATTTATTAGATTAAGTTTTGAAAAACTAAACCCATAACAGTTAACTACTCGCATAACTGCACTGAACTCTTCCTTTATTTATCTAGTGTTATAAGCAGAACTGATTCCTACTGCTGCCACTTGACTCCTGTAACAAAAGCTTTAGCATAAACTAAATATTTTTCTTTTTACAATATTATCCAAATTTATTCTTTATATACCTAACTAAACCACCATCTCAATTACGATGGATTACCATCCGAATTTAGCTATTTAGTTCATTTCGATCAATTTAGAATTTGGTTTGGTAGACGTGAATTTTAAATGAATTTTTCTTTTTTCTAGTTTAATATTATTACATTTTAATTTTCATAGTTTGTAAGAATAATACTTTTTGTTTTTAAAGAAATTGATATTTGGAAATTGTAATATTATTTCACAAATTGATTTTGGTTAATACATTATTTAATGTATATTTAATTTACTTTGTTGATGTTGTAAACAATTAATTAAGTTGTCAAAGAATAGAATAATTATAGAAGAATATAAATACAAGTATACTCTAGCTATAAATAAATGAATTCAGCAACAATAATAATAAACAAGTAAAATTATACTATTTTTAAAAGTATGTTTATAAAATAATTACCACTATTAGCGAGAATTCAAATTTATTTGCAAAGTAAATATAATAAATAAAAATTAAATTTTATTTATATGAAATTAATTATACACTTATAAATATAGAAATATGTTATATTTAGAAACAAAATTGTAAATATATTATGTTTTTAAGAAAAAATGTAAGAATATAAATTTGTCATATTTTTATATTTAGTTTCCGATTTAATTTTAGTTACCTAAAATAAAAATATATAAAATTATAAAAGTTAATATATTTTACTAATTTTTAGTTAAATAATTAATTTTTAGTTACATAAACTATGTATTAAGATATATTAATAACATTGGTGTATTGAAATACTATGTTTATTTTAAATAGAATTTCTAAAATACAAAATGTATGATGTTGTGTATGATCTTGTAGTTTTTTAAACACTTTTAAGTATTATTTCATAAAAACTTTTAAATTATAAAAGTTAGATTGTTATAATCATATAGAATAAAATTAGTGCAGTTTGGTTCAAAATAGTACAATTCAGGTTAAAAATAGTGTATTTCAGTACAAAAGTAGTACAATTCAATTCAAAAATAGTACAGTTCAGATGAAAAATAGTGTTGTTTGATTCAAAATTAGTGCAATTCAATTCAAAATTAGTGCAATTCAATTCAAAAACGATTCAAAATAGTGCAATGTAGTTCAAAAGTAGTGCATTGTAGTTCAAAAATAATGCAATTTGGAAAACAATTCAGTTTATAACAGCTCAATTCAATTCATATTATGGTACAGTTCAGTTTAGTGCAGTTCAGTTCAATTCAGATGAGTCTTGGTGGTAACTACTATCCATTTCAGTTCAGTTCAAAAATAGTGCAACTCAGTTCAAAAATAGTGCAATTCAGTTCAAAAATAATGCAATTCAGTTCAAAATCAATGCCATTCAGTTCAAAAATAGTACAATTCAATTCAAAAATAGTGAAGTTTATTCAAAATTAGTGCAATTCGATTAAAAAATGATTCAAAAACAGTGTAGTTAAGTTAAAAATTAGTGTAGTTCAGTTCAAAAATAGTGCAATTCAGTTCAAAAAAGTGTAGTTCAGTTAAAAAATAGTGCAATTCAGTTTTGACGTAGTGTAGTTCATAAAATAGTTCAGTTTATAACAATTCAGTTCAGTTCATATTATAGTGTAGTACAGTTCAATGCAGTGCATTTCAGTCCAATTTATTTTTTAAGAAAAACAGTTTAGTTCAGTTCGTCTGAACTATTTTTCAGTTTAGTGCAGTTCATGCGAACTGTTTTTTATTTCAGTGCAGTTTTTGGTAGTGCAGTACAGTTTGGTTTATTTTGCTCAGCCCTAGATACTATGATACTCGTACTCGTCCCGTTAACAAGCGCGTATCAAAAATACCCGTACCCGCGGGTAGCGGGTATCCATTTTTAATATTCATTTCCTACCCATTGTGGGTTTTATCCGCGGATACCCGCGGGTAAGGATTTTTTTGACATCTCTAGTCACATTGAACTGATCACTCTTTTAAGTGAGCCAACTCATTAACTCACCGATCCGGGTGACCCTTTTTATGTCTTTTCCTTCTCAAACATTTCATTCATATAAAAAATAAAAAAGAAATTAAAGATGTGAGATAAAAATAAAACCTTTTGACAAACCATGCGAATGATCTTCCCCTTATGCTTTTAAAAATCAAACCTTATGCTCGAGAGCCATGCCTATGGATGTCAAGAACTCTTCAATCTTTTCTTTCTCGAACATTCCATTCATATCAAAAACTAAAACAAAGTTAAGATGTCATGAGATAAAAAAATAAAAGTATCGAGCAAAGAAAAAGGAATACAATGAAACAATTCAAAAAATAGAGGCATATGAAATAAAGAATGGAAAATGAGATCGAGAAAGTGGGAAAGCGAGATCGATAAAGTGAGAGCAAGATGTCAGCAATGAGAGGTAAATAAGAAAAGAGTAATGATATTTTAATCCACTTTTGTTGACCTACTTTTAACTCACTATTTCAATCACCATTAGATTCTCACACTATATCACTAAAAAGAATCAAAATAAATGATTTAATGGTAATCAGAGAAATGAGTTTAAAGTGAGTAAAAAAGATAAATTAAAATATCATTATCTATAAAGAAAATAATAAGTTTTGAACAAAATGCATTTTGTCAAAAATAATAAGTTTTGAGCAAAATGCATTTTGTTGGTTATGAGAGAGTGAGAGTATGAGACTAATGGAAAGAAGGGATTGGTGTCGAGACAACTAGGGTTTACTAAGAAAAGAGAAGAGTGGGTTTTGAAGGAAAATGGGAAGTGTTATAAAAGTTAGACTCAAATTTGAGGTCATTGTTTACTTATTTTCCTCCGAGTTAAATTCTTTTTTTGTTTTCACTCTCTTTTTTGTTATTTGTTACTTTTTCACTTGTATATAATATTGATAATGATCAATGAGTTTCGAAAATTCTATTCCAAAATTTACGTTTCTAAAATTTAGTTCTTGTTCTAAAACTTTCAAAATAATATATTTTAAAAAATTTCAAAATAAACCATTTAAAATCACTATTCTAAAGAGGATAGAGACTTGAGAGAATGCGCCAAGAATAAATTGAGGAAATGGATAAAGTAAAAGCCCGACAGCATTCACTAAATAATCCATTAATAAACTGCAATTTATTATACAAAGAGCACAAATCTCTCGACGGTCCATTTCTTTTCTATATTTATTCTATATGGTCCACAAATAAATATTTTATTACATATTATATTTTATTGAAAAAGTAAGTACGAAATGGTTGTTATTTGTCAACATGGGTCAAGGTAGTTTTTTCTTTATGTAAATAAATTGACGTGGAAAGACTTAGTCATAAGGAATTATTATATAAAGCATGAATCGCTGGATTTGATTGTTGAGAATATTATTTAACATCTTTTTTATTTAAATTGATTTTTAGAAAATATTTAAGTTTTAGATATATATTTTAATTTTATAAATTAATTATTATTTTATATGAAGAGTAAGGTATTATAAATATTTTATATTTAATATTTAATATTATATTACATTTTAAAATATAAAAATATGTTCTTTCATATAATATATTATATATATTTTTCATATCTTTCATGTTTTTCATATTTTTAAAAGTTCTAAAGATTCCAACAAGTCAGAAGAATTAGAAAGCAGTTGCTTGAGTTGTGGAAAAGGTGATTTAATTGCTCAAGATTCAACAGTTTCACCATCTCAGGTTCCTTCCTCCTACTTGCTCTATTTGGTTCCAATGAATAGATTTTTGCACTAATCATTTTTTTTGTTTTGTTTTGAAAAAGTATATGTGAAATGGTATTATTTATGACAAGTGGGGTCAAAAGTAGTTTTTTGTTTATATAAATAAATTGACTTGGAAAACCTCAGAATAAGGAATTATTATATAAAGCATTAAGCAATGCATAAGATGAATCAGAAAGCAGTTGCTGAAGATTCATCATCTTCCTCAAACAGTTTCACCATACCAGGTTCCTTTTTCTCCTATTTCCTCTATTTGGTTCCAATCTTTTGCACTAGTTATTTTAGCCGGAGATGTTGAACATAGGGTACTAACTTTTTACTTCAAGTACTACGTTGAATTCAGAATTTTGTTGTTGTGGAAAAGTTGATTTCTGAAAATTACATTTCAGAAATATCATTCCAAAAATCTCTGAAAATTATGAAAAACTTGTTTTGAAAAGTTTTTTAAATATTACAAACTAAAACTCAACAATTTTTTCATGTTTCAGAGTTGTAACCAAATGGAAGAACAACTGAATGATTTAGAGAAAAAATGGAGTGAGATGCTTAAAAATGTGACTGCTCCAAACATTGATGAAATCGATAAGCAATGCATTTATAGGGTACCACCAAATATTCGTAAACATAATCCCAAAGCCTATACACCTCAAATTGTTTCCATTGGTCCTTATCATCACAACGGTATTAAGCCAACGGGGCTTAAACTGAAATATGTCAAGGCCTTCCTAGATCGAAAAAAATTATCCGAGAAAGTATTGTTTGCCAAAATTAAAGAGATATGCAAAAACACCAATATTATTCGAAGCTGTTATGCAGAGACAATTGAATGTAATGATGTTGATTTGTTGACAATGATTTTTGTTGATGCTTTCTTCATAATTGAGCTTTTTCTAAGATGGCGTGAACCCCATGTTTGGGAGGAAAAAGACCATATAATGTTAAAACCATGGATGCGACTGGGGATTAAGCATGACTTGATGCTACTAGAAAATCAACTTCCATTCTCTGTTCTTGAACAACTTTACAACCTCACGAATGAACCACTCCCCAATACCAATGAACCACTCCTTGGTACTACGAATGAATCACACAATGGTACCACGAATGAATCATGTCGTGGTACCACGAATGAATCACTCCGTGTTACACCATCCTTTTTTAAGATGTGTGTCAACTGTATAGGCACTGGAACGAATTGTTTCAACTGTATGCGTACGAAAGAACCACTCATTGGTACGAATGAAACACTCACCGGAACGAATGAACCAAATTTTCGTCAGATTTGTTTCAACTGTCTTAAGAGCACGAGTTTTGAAAGCGAGTGTCCAGCAGAGAGTCCAAAACACTTCACTGATTTGCTTAGATCTTCAATAATATCGTTATCAAAGATTGATCATGGAAATCAGAAGGAACGCGAAGAAGATATTAAACATGTATACAGTGCAAGTCAACTAATGGAGGCAGGTCTTGAGTTCAAGGTCAGTCCAAATAAAAGCTTTCTTGACTTGGAGTTATCTGAAGATGATAGAGTGTTGAGCATGCCAATCTTGAATATCAATGCCAGTACACAACTTTATTTCAAGAATATGATCGCATATGAACGTTGCCACCATTCGGCTACAAAAATCATTACTCAATATGTAGCGATCCTATATTTTCTTATCAAGACTGAAAAAGATTTGAACATACTTGTTGACAAGAAAATTATTGTCAATTGGAGTGGTGATGCTGAGAACGTGGTTACAATAATTAATAATCTGGGCTCGAGTATGAGTATGCCAGACTTCATTCCGTACTATTGCTCCATCTGCACTCGCTTAAATAATTTCTATGAAAATCCTCTCAACAAGTACAAGGCTATCTTCATACACGACTACTTCAACACTCCTTGGAAAAAGGCATCTACTATTGCTGCAATTGTGCTACTTTTCCTCACGTTTATTCAGACTGTATGTTCAATCATGTCAGTGGTTCAAAGTAAGAAATGATGAGAATTTCAATACTTAAACAATGCTATGAAACAAGTCTAACTGATAAAATTGCTATGTTAAATGTCCAGGTAATTGAAGAGAGGATTCACTAAATAAGAAAAAAGGAAGTCACTTGGTGAGGAAAGTATTTGATGATTGTATCTGAGTGTCTTAGTATAACGAAAACTTTGTGATGTTATCTACTGTGTTGTTAATTTTCTTTCAATGAAGGTTGTATGAGAATTCTAACTAGAAAAGAAACTAGAATAAACCTTGTATCAGAATATAAAAACAGGGAAGAACCAATGCAATATGTGAAAATGAGCAAATGTTATATGATGTGATGATATTCTAGCTAGAAATTACCAATGAACCTATAAAATGCCATGAATGATGCAAGGAAATATATGTTGATGGTTAAAATGAAGAAAATATCTGATTAGCTCTGAATTATAAAACTGTTCGATGAAATGTGTGAATGGGAATGCAGAGCTTTTCTCTATGATTTCCTTTGTAGACATTAGTTTTTACAGTTAATAGTGAATAATTCAGTTTGTGAGTTTATCACTGCTTTTTCTCTGTCTTGTTTTTCTTATCTCTGTTTCAACGTACCTAACAGCATGATAGGAAACAGAGCACTAGAGAAGCACTTATTCATATGGCATCATAGGCTCAAAAGCTACCCTATGGAATTTTATCATCAGAAATTCCTTCATTGTTTGGCCCATTCTTTTTCTATTTTCTTTGGTCATTAGTTGTTTAAGAATTAAGGTCAAGAGTAATTTAAATACAACTTCCTCCATCGATCGTTCAAGACAAGCCAAAGTACCGAAGTATAACTGCAGCAATGCTTCAAGCTTGTTCTCAGAACCTGAAAGTCTAATAAAATCATGAGGAGCAGAAGAAATCTTTTTATGCAATGTTGAAGTGCGCAGATGAACAATGCCTTGAAACTCTTCATCAATCAGCTTTTGCACAGCCTGCAAAACTCGAAGAAATCGATATTGAAGTTCATCGTCAAAATTGATCATGAAAAATGCATCACACTTAAATATAATAGGGAATGTCCAGAATCCAAGAAAGTGAAAAACAATCCACGGGACTACACATTTATATATAAGGGCTCCCATTTTATGAATAATCTTCTAAACCATGAGTATTTACAAAGAAAAAGAAAAAAAGTTTGTCAATGTTAAGAAAAACTAAAATTCTAACGTCGTAACTGCTTCCATCCTTTTTAAGGTACGAAATACAAATGAATTTCAAAATGCGTTATTTTTGGACCAAAATATAATTAATCCATATTTATATATTAGTTGTGACTGGTTTTTTATTTATCACAAAGTTGATTGATAATAGTGATAGAATTAAAAAAATTATTATAATAAATATTTTAGAAAATTAAAATACATATTTCATAAATATTTATTGATAAATGTTACATCAAATAAAAATACTTTTCTTACAATAAAAACATAAATTTATTTTTTAACAAATGTTTAATTATTATTGGTGAAAAATTATTAATTATTATAAAACTAAAATATGTGTGTCAATAATATATATATATATATATATATATATATATATATATATATATATATATATATGAATATGAGTGACAAAATAATATTAAATTTATATTTTAGAATTGAATTTAAGATTTTTCTTTCATCAGTTAAAATTAATTTTATTTCGTCAAAATGTAATTAATTGTGATGAATATTAAATTTTTCATTATTTATATATATTATTTTTGACTAATTTTTATGAAAAGATATTATTAATAACAAGACATTAAATCATATTTATAGATTCTAATAATAAATAAATATATATATATATATATATATATATATATATATATATTACTAAAACTAATTTTTCTTACAGTAATATTTATTGATGGAAAACTATCCTCGTATAGGATCGTTCTAATAATGTTTAATTACTCGTAAGGTACCCAGTTTGGGTCAAGGGTGTCAATTTGGTACCCGGCGAAAAAAAGGTTTCAATTTGGTACCCAAGTTATTTTAAGTGCATCAATTAGGTACATTTTCATTGACGCCGTTAGAGTCATTAACGTTGACGAGTGAACAGGGTCTGTTGACACAAATATTTGACACGTGGTATGACACTTATTTCTGACGTGGTATTTTCAAAATAACTAATAAATGAATTTGCGTTTTAATTAAAAAAGAAAAGCATTCGAAGCTGTTAATTTTGGAAAGACGAAAAGGTGAGTGAGAAGTGAGAAGGAGTGGAGGAAGAAGCGATCGGGGTTTCTGCAAAATCGAAGGGCGAATCGATCGGAGAAGGTGAAATCTTCGGAGAAGGTGAAATCGTTCGGAGCAGGCGATCAAAGGTACGTTTTTTTGAGACCCCTGTTCTTCGTTCTTATCAGGGCATGGATTTAGGGTTTTTTTATGCGAATGCGTTTGCTTTGAAATTGGTGTGTTGGTATGCTTTAGTGTGTTGTTTTTATACGCTTTTGTCGGTTGAATGTGCTTTTTCAGTAATGCGATTGGGTGTGTATTTTTTTATTCGATTTTGTGGTCCACCGTTTGTGTGAAAGTGACGGTGTTTGTCGGTGTTTCAGTAATGTGGTCCCCCATTTTAAATTGTATGTCGGTGTGTATGTGGTATTGACTGTAAATTTGGTATTATTGTTTGGGCAATTTTATAGATTACAGATGGACGACCACTTTGAAGTTGTCTTCTATCATGGGGGAAAGTTTATAAACGATGGGTCACTAAAATACTGGGTGAGAGCAATACCCTGACATGTGACCCAGATAGGTGGAGCTACTTCGAAATAATGTCCATTCTGAAGGAAATGGGGTATGTGAACGTCAAAGAGATGTGGTATTCAGTGGGCGGAGGTTCGGTGTTGGATGGAAGGTTAGAGTTGCTAAGTGATGATAAAGGGGCATGCCATATGGTTAATATTGTCATACTCAATGGCCAAGTGCATCTTTTTGTTGTACACATGGTATCTGAACCTCAGATAGTTCATTTGTTGGAGTATGGTGGTAATGAGGTTGCAGCTGATGAAGGAGTTGATGTGGAAGATGCTGTAGAGGTAGGAGAAGACTGTGGAGTTGAAGCTGCTGTAGTGGTAGAAGACGATGGTGGAGTTGGAGCTGCTGTAGAGGTAGGAGAAGTTGTTGGAGTTGGACCTTCTGCAGAGGTAGATGGTGGTGTTGGGATTGGATCTGCTCCAGTAGTTAATGTGGATGTTGGGATAGGAGGTGGTGCAGCTGTTGGACAGGATGGTGGAATTGGAGCTACTGCAGAGGTGGGAGAGGATGATGGTGGCATTAGAGCTGCTACAGAGGTGGGAGAGGATGATGGTGGCGCAGAGGATGATGGTGGCGCAGAGGTTGATGGTGGTGCAGAGGTTGAGGTAGAAGGTGAGGATAATTCTGCTGTAGAAGTTGGGTTGGATGGTGGTGCAGAGGTGTCCGAGGAGGAATCATCTGAGGGCAGTAGTGCGAGCGATGAAGATTTTGATGTTCATAGTTGGAATGAATCTGAGGAGGAGTTATCTGCTGCTAAAGGAGATGATGGTCTGTTTGATGTACCTATTGGAGGAGATGATGCATCTGAAGATGAACTTTTTGAAGTCAGAATTAAAGAAGGTAAGGTTGGTGGAGTGAGAGGGTCATCATCCCAAAAGCCCAACCTTAAACATGTGGACCAAAGAGGATTCTCTGATACAGAATGACAATCTGAAACATTAGATAGTGATACAAGTGATGAAGATAGAGATAGATATGGGAGTTTTAGTATATTTTGTCAACCAAAAAATATGGAGGACTATAACTGGGAGGTTGGGACTTACTTCACTGAAAAGGAACACTTTACTGATGCAATTAGGACTTATCGGGTGCACAGTGGGAGGAAGCTGAAAATATTTAGAAATGACAAAAGAAGAATTTGTGTTAAGTGTTTAGGTGCGAAGGGTAAGTGCAAGTGGTATGCCTACTGTGCTTACAAGGCTGCCCAAAGCACTTGGCAATTGAGGAAAATAATTAACAACCATACTTGTAGTCGTGAATTCAATGTGAGGCTAATGACTTCTAAATGGTTGAGTGGACGGTTGGAGAAGACATTAAGAGAGAATCCAGGTGTGAAATAGAAAAAGTGAAAGAAATCATAGATAAAGAAATTTAAATTAATAAGTAGAGAAATATTTGTCAATTTAAATTAGAATGTCACATATAAAAATCAAAATTCTAAAAGAAAAAAACTTAAAAGATTATCACTTTTTAACGCTTTCACAAACTTTTTAACACTTCTAGTGTTACGATGCTAATTTATATCTACATTAATAAACTAACAATATATGCATCCCTTATGCAAAGATAAAAATAAATAACCCGAAAAGAGTGTCATATTGTTTTCAACCTAAAAACTATGCTAATTAGATCTATTAAAATGAGTCACTGGTTTGCCCGATTATTGAGTCAATCTAATCCGATTTTTCAAATTATTGTTTCTAGTGGATTTGTATGTCTCAACACTATCCTAACTCTCCTATTTACATTCAAACTCTTAGTTCAAAATCCAATTGTTTTCTATTAAGTTTAATTAAGGGAAATTAACAAAGAAACCATTTTGAGATTTATTTTCTATTAAGTTCAATTAAGGGGAAATTAACAAAGAAACCATTTTGAGATATATTCCTATATTCATGGGAGGTAATTTAGTTTATACACCCTTTATAACCACTCTATCTCTTGATTGTTATAAAATAAAACTAATAATAGAGAAAATAAGAGAAGGAAAAATAGAGAATGAGAGAATGAGGAACAATTTTTTTGCGTCTCTTATTATTGATAAGAAGAGTCATATTTATATATATACAACATGTAACCCACAAAGGATACACATCAAATAATTAATATAATTAATAATTAATACAAATATTTACATAAAACATAAAACATAAATAGTAATGAATCATATTAGTATTGATAGCTATATCATATCAATGGATGATTATTAATTCATAACCTTAATAATTTGTTTAATATCTTCTTAATTGAATAATTATTATCAAATCCAATCTCTTAGAATTTTTTCAAAAGAAATAAATCTTCTTAATTTAGTAATTTAACATTTTATCTCTAAGAAAATTTTTTAAATAAAACAAATCTCTTAAATTAAATTAAATAATGAACTATTTTATCTCTTATAATAGTCTTTTAAATAAAATACATCTTTTTAATTAAATAATTGATAAACCACCTGATAGATATATATTTCTTATTTGTTTTCTAAGAGTCTTACAGACTCCTAATAGAATAAAATTTTCATCCACGAAAATGTACATAGTGAAATTTTTCTCATGTCTTTCCCTTAGTGAAATTTGAAGAATAAGAAGAAATCCCGTTTACAAATAAGGACCAAGCATAGAAATTCTGGATATAATTTGGTAATGTTCAAGTGCATCCTAGTTACTTGTGCTTTTTTGTAAAGAACTAGGTAATGTAGAACGTTTTGTGTTATTGTAGAAAGGGAGAAACCGCCTTTCTCCCTCCTGACTTCCCACTTTCTCTTTCATCAATTGCCAGTGTGTTTTGAAAAAATAAATCTAAAAATAAAAAATTAAATTCACATAAGCTGCAACGTCAAGGAGTAAAAATGTTGTCATGTGGAAGTTAGAATATCATTTTCCTAAAGTGTTAATGTGGGTGCGACCGTCTCTACCTAATTTCCAATATTCAAAAGCTTTCTACTATCCTCTAATGACATTGTACAAAGAACTAGGTAATGAAGAAGAACGTTCTCTGTTATCGTAAACACGAATATCCTCTTTATTGTTTCCTTCCTCGTACACACCAATCAGGCTCCAAATTAGACTTCCTCCACCAATGCTCCTTTTTGGTTTTTCATCTTCACAGTTTCTTTGCATAGGGCAGTCTAACTTAAAATAAATGTCAGCTCGATTCCACTTTAGCTCTGAAAACAACTCCTCCACTTTGCCTTCTAGATCACACCAAAGTGTTGTCTTACTCCCTCCTCCAACAATGAAATTGCACAGAGCCTTGAATTGTAAAGTATGGTCAATGAATACTTTGAACTTCAAATTCATTACCACGACACTTTTCAACGCAGGTGCTAATATTGAACAACATAGCGCTACCTTAGGAAATTTGTTTCTAAATCGGAAACTGATTCCCTCTGAGTTATGGTTTAACCAAAGCCGGTCATCTTCCCTTTGAATTTTTGAGAATAACAATCTGAAATCAGAATGCAAAAGCTGATTAGGAGGGCAAACTCGGATGACGTTATTGGGACTTACGTATGAATAATACACGTCAAGATATACGTGGTGTGAATTATACACATCAAGATAGACGTCAGAATCACCAATAAGCATGGCCCTTGGAGACACCTCTGAGCTCAACTCTTCTTCAAAAATTTGATATACTTCATGCCCATAATGCACTACCACTTTAACTTTCGGCATTATGCTTATACTACCTGGTACCTGATGAAGCTTCTCACATCCCTTCAAGGACAATAGTTCCAGCCAAACAAAATTTCCAATAGAAAATGGCAATTTCTCTATGCCTGTGCTGTCTAAATATACTTTCCTTATTTTCTCCATCTTTCCCAATACTTCTGGGAAACTCTCAAGACTTTCGCACCCCCAAAGATCCAAAGTTTCAAGATATGTCAACATGATGGAGGGTGCAAGAGTTTTCAGCTTGGTGCAGTGTTTAGCACTCAATAACCGAAGTTTATCAAGAAACCCAATTGATTCATCTATGTTAACCAAATTAGAACATCTATCGAGACGCAGAGTTGTTAAGAATGGTGCCTCTCGTAGGCTCCGTAGATCAGTTAAGAACGTGCAATCTTCAAGGTTGATTACAGATAATGATTCCATCATCTGTGATATAAAAATTAAACGGGTCAAGTTATTATCTTTTAATGTAGAAACTCATATTTAGAAAAAAAAAAAACAAAACAAAACTTAGATAGGTAAACATGCCTTTTGTGGTTTGAACATCCGAAGTGAACTTTCAGGCATAAGGAGTATCTCAAAGCGTTTGGGATTGAAATCAGAAGGTAAAGACGGCGAAGGATAGCAACTCCAGTCTACCACTCTCAAGGTATTTGGTAGATGCTCGGGAACTGTAGAAAAGCTTGAACCTTTAATGATCAAAATCCTCAAGTTCTTCATTTCCTTGAAGGCTTTTCCATCCCATTGCACTTGTATGTTGTTGTACCCTTCAAGCTTTATGAATTCTATTTTATCAGATCCCTTCCATGCCAGAGAATATTTATCCACAAAAACGTGCATTTTGATTAGCTATGCCATCCACGGATAAATATATGACTATTTCATCTAGCATGTACTCATTAAAATCAGTAAATTAATAAAGGGATGAACATGAACAAAAAATAGCACAAATGTTTATAATATCAACATACCGTATTTTCTTCCAAAACATGAACAATATCTTGGTCAAACCATAATCTACTACGTCTGCCTGGCTCAAGTGTTGATTCCTGCCTTACAATTTCTCTACCTGTGTCTCGAATTAGGTCATGCATTCTTACAAAACCAGAAGAATCAATCTTTATGAGAGATCTGTCAGCCAACACTCTCAAACCATCTTCTACATGAAAACCATGAGCTTTTAGCATTGGTGTTACATTGCTCAATTCATAGGTATTGAAGAAACAAGCAATGTCTAGGAAAATCCCCTTTTCATTTTCTTCCAAACTATTATAGCTTACTTTAAGTATCTCCTGTATCTTTTCATGAGGAATACCTTCATATTTGTCTAATGCAGAACTGCACTCATCCAAACTTTTTCCAAATAATTGGGATCCTATAACTTCCAGAGCCAACGGAAGGCCACACGCATAAGAAACCGCACGCATTGAAATTTTCATATAAGGTGGATCAACTTTACCATTTTTGAAGGCATGCCAGCTAAACAATTCCAAAGCTCTCTCAACATTTAATGGTTTAACTTCATATAAGTTCACCACCCCACGAGCATCTAGCAAGTGCTTGTCTCTTGTGGTGATGATGATAATACTTCCAGAGCCAAACCAATCACATCCCCCAGCAAGTGCCTTCAACTGCTCTAATTTGTCAACATCATCAAGAACTAGAAGGACCTTCTTCTGTTGAAGTCTCCTTTTTATTAATGGTATTCCTCTATTGACATCTCCCACTTTGATATCTTCTCCCTTGAGTATCTGAGAAAGTAGTATTTCTTGAAGTTGGACATTCCCGTGCTTATTAACTGCCTTTTCTCTAATGTCAGGTAGAAAACACGAACCATCATAGTGCCAAAAAATAGTGTTATACAGAGCACGAGCAATGGTGGTTTTACCTATACCCCCGATACCATAAATTCCTATCATGTTGACATCAGACCCCTCTCCAAGTAGAGATTTCACTCCTTGGACTGCATACTCCAACCCAATTGGTTTATCAGCAACATGTAACGGGATGTAATTTATCTTTGCGGAGATCTCTTTAACAATCTCTCTGATAAACTCAAATTCTGGTTGAGACCTACCCATCATAATAAAACGTGTGAACTAAAACTAGAGCATCATATTTGTGTATAGTTCATTCATTTCAATCACATAAAATTTTGCATCCATTTCTCTTTCCTAATACGAAAATTATCAGCAAAAGAGAGTTTATAAAATATGTGTGTAATAAAAGAAGAGTATGAAATACCCATGTCGGAAATGCCAGCCTGATAGATTAGCTGCTTCATGTAAAGCCTTCCTCCACTTTTGTGTCTTCTCATTGTCAGCATCATTATGGAACCTAGCTTCGTGTTTTGACAATGCTTCTCCATAACTTCCAGTCTGATGTCGAACTTCTGATGGATCCACTCCATAAAATATTGGATAAATTGGTCGACCCTCTTCCTTGGCGCATTCAAGGATGTTTACAAGTTCATTTAAGCAATAAGTTGAAGATGCATAGTTTTTGGAGAAGACAACGATGGAAATCCTTGAATTTTGAATTGCGTGGAAAAGAGCAGGTGTAATTTCTTCCCCTCTTCTAAGACCCTCCTTGTCAATGAAAGTATGAATGCCCTTCTCGCACAAGGAATGGTATAGATTATGACTAAACTGATAACGAGTGTCTTCACCTCTAAAACTTAGAAAGACATCATAAATCCATGTATGACTGGAGGAAGACAAGGATAACGAGATTCTTCGTGCCATGATTTAAGAACTTGAAAAATACTATGAAGGATGAGAAACAAGGTTGTGATTAGTGAGAAGCAATTAGTTGTATTTAACTTGAAGATCTGGTGGGTGTATTCAGTCTTTTGCGATGGCAGAGGTACTTGACAAAATTTCCCGGACCACATTGCAGAAAAGTCATGTATAAAGGATTGAAGGGATAGATACAGATTCCTTAACTTCATCGAGGGAAGAAATCTAGCGAACCAGTAGCGGACATTCATAGGGATAATGGGCATGGCCCCTTCAATTTTTATAAATTTATATACGTTAATATATAATTTTAAATATACTTTTCAAAAAATTAATATTTATAATATATTTCATAATATTTGATATTTTAATAAATTTGTATATATCTATATTTATATACTTGTTGTCCACGTTTATTTTTTAATTTTATATTTTAAATATTTTTTAAATAAAAATAATTATTTTATTAATATTATCTTTTAAATGATTATTTATGTAATTTAATTATTTTTTTATTTGATTATTTTTTAAACATTTAATCATTATAAATAAAAATTATAACATCTCAATTTTAGCATCTTAAAACTAATAAAATAAGATATTTCACCTTAGTGTTCAAAACAGATAAACAAATGTATAAAGTATATTAATACAGTCTTACAAATGATCAGACTATATAAATATATCAATTATACATACCAACCATTTGTAACTCTAAACACAAGTTAACCACTTACAACAACTTCCTACTGAAACCTCTTTCCGACTTTAAAAGATGACTCCTCAACCTCCAAAGATGTCTTTGAAACTGCAACCACTACTGCTCCCACCGAATAGGTGATCATCGTAAAAGGAAAACATACAACACAAGACAGAAACACATAAGAAGGGTAAGCTAATGACTTTTAAAGAATTTTCTTAAACCATATAATATTGATATATCTAACAACTACAGACAAGTAGATATCCACATACATATATTTATAAACTACGACTCAACTAATCCGGATACATGCATTGCGGTCAGATCCAGTCAGTTCTGCCCTTGTAGTGGCATCTCATGCTCTGCAGAGCGACAAATTAAGAGTGAAAACTCTACCACATACAAGGTAAGTCCGTTAACACCTATGGTCAAGGAAAAACTCCTAGGCTAGGACATCCTGCTTCTCTCACCACATACCACATTCCTCTCTCCTTGAGAATTTGAATGGTTATTAGAGCATCAGGATAACTTCTAAGACAATCTCTACCTCAATGCATACACTACCACAATCACTACTAATCCTCCTTAGGTTAGCATCAACCAATCTCAACTCAGTCTCATATAAACAATCTCATACCAATATACTCATCATTCATAATAATTATAAAGCTTTTATGATAACTAAAATACCACCCAATTTAACTCAAAAATACAAGTTTCAGGTTCTAACTCACTCGCCCAGCCACTGGCCCATTCTCGCCCAGCTAGTACCACTCGCCCAGCAACTGGTACAGGTCTGGAAGTTCCTGACTTGGAAATTCACCCAGCGAGTAGCACTAGCCTAGCCACTGGCCCATGCTAGCCCAGCGAGTATACAAATCTGCATAATTCTGCAGATCAGTGTTCTGCATAATTCTGCATATCAACTCATTCGCCTAGCGAGTAAGCAAATATGCATAATTCTACAAAAACTGATTTAAGCAAAATTATACATATTCAACCAGTCCATACAACTCCAAAACCTCCACCAAAGACCATTCGAGTATCAAAAATTAATTCTATCAAAATATTCACACCAATTGCATCCAATTGCACCCATAACATACAATCATTCTCAAACAACATATAAAACCTAAATATTTATCGTTTTCAAACATCACAACTCAATTCACATATCAAACACATCAGTCAATTACAGAATAATCATATAATAACATTTCTAACAGGTTTGTGAGACATAATAGACATTAGTTTCCCTTACCTGGTATCCTGCTTAAACAACTCTATAAATGTCAGATGTCTCTAATTCCACAGGATGCTCTAACTACACATAAAAACATCATAAGAATGATCGGGACATATCATTATGATCACTGATCAGTAGAGACTCATACTGATAAATAAAACGATGCATGCAAGCGGAAGACGGTTTACATGCAACAGAAACAAAAGAAAAAACAAAAAGACAACAAAACCTTAACTTACACGAACGAAGAAACTGATCGGTCCAAATTGAATAGCTCACTAAGAGGATCAATCCTACGGTCTCGGTTCTTCAATCAAACGATCGGAAAGACAGAACTTTTAGAGAGAAGTCAAAGAGCTCTAGAAAAGTGGTTTCTAGAGAGATAGTGTGTTTTAAAATAATGAAATTCGTTTATAACAATTCTATTTATACTAAAACCTTTTTAATATTAAAATAATCGAGTCTCACTATTTTTAAACCATTATCACTTCTAAAATACTATTTCCTTCGATTTTACAAAAATTAATTATAGTAAAATTATAAAAGTGATTTATATTTAATTTTATAATTATAATAATAACAATAATTATAACTTTATTATTTTTTATTATTATGAAAAAAGTGAATACAATGTTTTTACTCGTTTATATAAAATCTTTGAGATTATTTGTTTGGTTCCTATTTTCATTCAAAAATATTAAGTTGATCCTCTAGTTTTTGTTTTTTTTTTTTTTTTTTGTCTCAATTGGGTTTGATTTTCGAAAAAATGATGCAAATTTGTCATTTTTATTAAATTTAATCAGATTTTTCATCAAAATTGAAATGGTGAATAAGGATGATTATTTGATTTGTTGGTGTAATTGACGTAATTCTAGTATCATTTTTTTATGAAAGATCTCTTTTCCGCTTTAAAAAATTTAACAAAAAAAATAGACCTAAAAAAAACTAAAAGAACAAATTGACATTTTTGAACGGAAAAATAGACCAAAAGAGTAATTCAACCAAAATTTTGGCCAAAAATCAACCATTGTAGGATACAAATTGTAGATGACTTTTCTAGTTTTTCTAGTTATACACCATAGCTTTCTAGTTATACTTTATTTATATATATATATAT
>Ga0214542_1007597_pt1 | contig 18735 bp, 8 predicted proteins | sample CNSS1metaG_FD_160096 | JGI IMG/M metagenome (GOLD analysis project Ga0214542, IMG submission 160096) | Root nodule microbial communities from cowpea collected in UCLA plant growth center, Los Angeles, California, USA - CNSS1 | ecosystem: Host-associated > Plants > Roots > Nodule | place: USA...
TATATATACATATTTTTTTATATATATAATATATATATATATATATATATATATATATATATATATATATATATATATATATATATATATATATATATATATATATATGTGTGTGTGCGCGATAACGCCTATCACATTAGTGTGTACATTGGTAATTATTTAGAATATAATGGTTGTATCTTATCTACATAAAAATATACATTTAAGTAATTAAAAATCATCCTTGATATAAATTTTAAAATGATTATCGTAAAAGTTTTAAACAAATTTATATAAGATAATTTATAATTAACATACTCTATATAATTGTTTTTTCTTATATCTTGTACTCACTCTTCAAAATCTTAAAAATTACGGTTTCAGTAGTCAAAACCAAAAAGTAAACTGATATATTTTTCTGTGGATAGGGGAAGAAACTGCTAAACAAGAGAAACAAAGATACAACACTGATTCAACCTAGCAAAGAACCAAAAATAGTCTTCATCCGGTCATTTATTCAGTCTAGCAAGTAAGAACTTCACATTCCAACGCATGCATTAGACCCAATAACAACAAAGCTCTTGCTCGATTTCACTGACCAACCAGTCATTTAGATGTCTTCATAAATTTTGTCGCATAGCAGAACAAATTAAACAAAAATGTCCACTACGATAATTATTGGAACAGTTTTTGTTTTTTCTTTTGCATCTTATTTTTTTGTTGAATTTCATTGCACCATACTAAAAAACTGTCTGGCTTGGTTCAATGAATGAAAAGAAAAAATTATGTTTTCTTTTTATTTTTTTTATTATGGGAAACTGAGACTTTACATGTGGGTAATAATAAATAACTTAACATTCATTAATCAAGCATATAAACTTAAGAGATTAATTATTTGACCAAAACTTGTGTTAAAAACCTGATTAATCACTGTAGAAAATCTTGTTTAAGAAATCTTGGTGGATTCACATGTTAAGCTGGTTAACCAAATAATGTATATGTTTATGAGGAATTGTAATCATCGTAAAAGTAAAGTGAAGTTTTTAGTGATGATAATCAGTGTAGTTGGATATGAATCCATGAAAAGAGGCACAGGAGAGGAGAGAGTAAATGAAAAGAGGAAGCAAAGCTTTATTAGTGGATTCTATATGGCATAAAGTATCTTGCGGTCATTGTTTAGTAGCTCAGAATCTGACATAACTGATACTGAAAAAGACCTTGACCTGCTTCCCATTGAGGATTTCCGAATGCTCCTTAAATTTGAGGCCTCAATGCGATGCCTAATAACCCAGTAACACATGGTACCCAAAGTTGTGGCCATTATAGTTGTTCCTATGATAGTGACTCCAATTGCAAGCCACTTCTGATCCTTCCCCACCACTACAAAAGACAGTGCCAAGAAGGCCACAGAAATAAGCACACAAGCCAACCACATGAGCTTGTTAATGATGGCCATCATCTGCTTCTTTGCTTTGCTTTCTATGATCACAACCGAGGTCTGCACCACCACCACAGCCAGAGAAATGAAGAGGGCAATGGAATCAAACACAAAAAAAATGAGAAATGCAGCTTGTGGGGCTATGTTTGCTTCACCAATGGTCATCCCTGAACCTGGAGGAATGTCTTTTGGATCATCAGCAAATTGCCCAGGGACTGTGAAAATAGCTGCAAATGCAACTGTGGCAATGAGCACTGCAACCACAGTGGTGGAGTTTATTGCATTGTTCAGTCCTTCAGCATGCATTTTGTTGATACGTTTGGCTATCCCTTGAACACCTCTTCTAGTTTGGCGAGTGTGTTCCAACTGGTAGTGGACTTCATGTTTTATGTCACTCACTGTTTGTTTTAACTCACGGGCTGTGGCTGTTACCGGCTGAGTCTTTAAGGCTTTCGCACTTCGAACACCGTATTCCAGTAGAATGTCTTTAACTTCAGAGTTCCCAGTTTTTTCAGCAGTGTCTAGTGCAGTTTCGCCAGACTTGTTTACTGCCAATGAATCTGTTTCTGTCTGCCCAAGAACCAACTTAACAATCTGCACAACCACAAATCATCAAACACAATCCATTTCTTATAATCAAAACTTTGCATACGAAGTTTTTACCTGAGCTCTGCCCTTCCTGGTTGCTATATGCAATGGCGTGTTACCCTTGTTATCAACCATGTTTATTGTTGAGGGATCAGCTTTTATCAACTCCTCCACCACCTCAACATTCTGTCCCTTCACTGCCATGTGAAGTGCTGTCTGTCCCTTCTTATCGGTCCGCGTTGCAACTGCAGGCTCCTTCTCCATAAGTGCTTTCACAACCTCTACATGTCCATTTCTTGCTGCAGAATGCAAAGCCGTTTTTCCATTACTTCTAGCAATAGTTGCCAGACTACTACCTGCTTCCAATAGAAATTTTACAATCTCAATGTGCCCTTGTAATGCAGCAGTGTGCAGGGCTGTGGTGTTGGATGGATCCACTGTCATTGACAACTCAGAATGAGCCTCCATTAGGATCTTCACAATATCTGCAACACCATGTACCAAAATAATAAGAAAAACTAAGAAAAGACCAAAGTGACCAACATTCACAGGTAGATGAGAGATTCAAATTCTTGATACATAACAGATACAAACAGTCTAAATCAATGATTCAATGAAACAAGAGCCTAAACTGCAATCCGATAAACTGATTCAGATTTTGAATTCACCAAAGATGTCCTAGTTATTGTTAGCATTAGTACATCTAAGAATTAGTATTGGTTGGCTTAAATAGTCCTAGATTGTAGAACAAAAGGGTATCCAAAATTTAACCAATCGTTGACAAAATATTCAAGGAATCTATCTCAAAAGAAACACAATTGAGATTCCCTCCGAAGAACACACACCAGAAAAGAGCAAGCATATAAAGTCATATTGAAGGCAAACCTAAATCGCCTTGTTTGGCAGCAATGTGGAGTGCATCAAAACCATTCCTTGCCTTAATTCCAGCACCAGCAAGATCATAATATTGAATCATCTCCCTAACCATATCAACATAACCATATTCAGCAGCAACATAAAGCACCGTTTCTCCAGCATGGTTCTGCTTTGTCATCAACGCACGCAGTTCACCCCCTTCACACCCACTAACGGTGTCTTTCAGAACGCTCAGATTCCCTGCTCTTGCTGCAGAATGCAAAGGGGTATCATCCCTTTTACCTGTCAATTGTTTTGTCATTTTTTTCCTTGGTGTGCTTGCTGATGCAGCTTGCGCCTGCACACTCGGTGACTCCATTGGATTTGGATTCACACACCACCCTAATTAATCTCTCAGTTTTTGACTCCAACTACTATATATCATAATTCAGAACCTTCTTTTCTTCCTTCCAGAAAAAACTCAGATCAACACTGGCATCTTTCATCCCAAACAATTCTCTCTCCTTGAAACAACTCAAAGGAGAGGATCATCCAAATCAATACCCAAAAACAAAACTCAACACATCAGAAACTTTCTATCCCCCTGCAAGCCTCCAGAAACACTGCACTGGTCACCCAGAAAAAAAAAAAACAGAGTTAAAACTTAAAAAGTTAGAAAACAAAAAAAAACTACAGCATCAAGCTATGATTTTTCTTTTATTGCATTTTCTTCGTTTGAGAGAAAGTGAGGGGGGTGCAGTTTCATAAGAAGCAATCAGAAAGGTGCAAATTTGATAAAAGAAAAAATATAAAAAAAAAATAATAACCATGGGTGAGTTTGAAGGAAGGTTCTGAGTCTCACCTGGTTGTGTTGGGCTTCATAGAAAGCATTGAGATTTGAGGGTAGCTTTGGTTGGACACCCTGTAATGTAAAGAAACCAACTTTGGAGAGAGATAAAAAAAAGAAGATGGAGAAAGCGATTGGGTTGAAGGAGATGAATATTTAGAAGGCGTAGGCAATAGAAGGCAATGATTAAGACATAAGAGACGAAAGTCACATGTAAGCAACAACTTTACGCGAATCTAAATCAGAGGCAAAGATAGCTTCCAAACTTCACATAGTAGTGACGATGGAAGAAGGAGAAAGCGTTGCGAATGATATGAATGAAAAGATGGGAATAAAAAATGGAAACTGTTTGATGAAAAAAAAAATGAGAACAGAAGAATTAAAAAGAGAAAAGAGTGGCAAACAGGAACGGCGGTGGCTAATGTGGTGAAAGAGATGCACGAGACCAAAATCGAAAGAGTCCAATGAATGAAAACGGAATTAACAGAACCACGCGCACTTCAATTCCCACTTCCGCGAGTGCACCACGCTTTTTCTTCACGCGCTATAGTTTTTGCCCAGTTGACTCCTCCATTGCTAATTTATGTCCTCAATAAAATTATCCACTTTTTTTTTTCTTGTTTGTTTAATAAGTTAAAAATATTTTCTGGACATAACTAATATAAAGAAGGTTTTTTAAGTTAATTTTAATTTTTAAGAAATCTCTCTTGGCATTTTTTTTAAAGTTTGTCAAAAATATTCGGCATAATCAAAATTTGCTCGATCTCAAGCATTACTTCTTACGGCATGAGTTTGAAGAATCTGTGTTAATTACATAAAATAGAAGCAAATTGAGTATAATATTCTTAATTCTTAAGAAAGCATAGTGTAATTTTTTTTCCATAATAATTAACTAGAGCCTAAAGCACAAGTCATTATTAAAGTTTTCAATTTTCACAGATTAGTGCTACTTTACCTTTTTTAAAACTTTAATTGAGTTTTAATTTAATCATTAATACTCTTTTTCTCAATTTGAATCATTAAAAATTTCCTATACTCTTTTCGGTTTCTATCATAAAAGTTTGCTATATTATAGTAATGCTAACTTTTCTTACTAATCTTTTAAGATAACTTTTTTCTATTACTTTTTAAAGACGACTTTTCCTATTAGTTCATAGTAACTTAAAAGTTATCTTCACTTAAAAAACATCTTTTTATGAAATAAAGAATGTTAAAATTTAAAAAGATTAAATTGAACTTAAATGAAAAAAAAAAATAGAGAATTGAAATACTTATTTTTTTCTAAATTTAAAACTGCAATCTTGTAAGTTTCATTGTCAATAATTACATTCATTTTTTAAAAGTAAACACCACCAACCTAGATGATTACGTAACAATTAATGGGTAAGTAAAATATAGGCTACTCGTTTTAATTAAGGCTTAAGATTTAACAAAAAAAAGTTAATCATTTAACGTTTAAACCTATGAAAAAATTGTTTATTATAAAAATACTTTAGTCTTCTCATTAAAGAAATAGTCAATCCAACAAATCACATATTACTCTAGACACTTTTTAAATATAATTTTTATAATAAATGAGTTTTAGTTTAATTTAATTTTATAAAATAATAAATTAGATATTATATTAATCTCTATAGTTTAAAAACATAGGAAGAAAGTTTGGTTTGTAATGTGATGTGATTAATTTTGATTTTGGCACACTCGAACTAGAAGTAGCGAAGGTGCATGCACTTTCATCTCATACCAGATTGATTGTGACAACAGGTAATTTAAACAAAAATTTATATAACTATATGTACCAAATGTTGCATAAATGACACGACTTTTCAAATTTAAGTAAAATTTAAAATGTATAAATTTAGATAACATGAATGAGCTTAATGAATTTAGATAACAAGATAATGGATGGTGAAATCCAACCTCAAGAATATTTAAATTATACATTTTTATCTCATTTAACTTTTTGTCTCCAAAATATATAAGATATTTAAGTCTTTAGTTTTATTATTCTTTTCAAGTTCTTGTTATTTGATTTTGCTTTTTCTTTTATAATTTATTGTAAGTGTAGTAAACACTTTTTAATTATTTACCTCTAAAATCATTGACGACAATGGTGCATGATTACAAAAAACTTAACAATGGTCCAGGAATTAAAATTAAAATATATTAATGCTCTAATAGAGTTATTTTAAATTATTATATATATTCTTTTTCTTTTTGACTTTTATTTAAGTTGTTCGGTTGTTTGTAACGTTTATTTTGTGCCATTTTTAAAATTGAGTGAGTGAGTTTATCTTAAAATTACATCATAATATATGTGGATAATGCTTAAGATTTTACATTGACTATAAACAAAATCAATTTTAATATATAAGCATACGAAGATTTCATCTTATGAGTTTATTTTATAGATTTAGTTATGCTTAAAATTAATTTGATGAATTGATCTTAAAATTATATCATAATACATCCATGTGTATAATATTTGAGATTTTACATGGACTAAAAATAAAATTAATTTATAATATATAAACAACAAAAGAATCTTAATTTTTTTTTTATTTTATAGATTTAATGAAGCTTAAAATTCATTTTTTAATAATTTTTGAGCGAAAATAGTGTGTGCATAGTTAATTAATAATATAAATTTTTAATTTAAAAGTCTTAACAATTACACGTGTATTTTTTTATGTAATGATCGACTAAATGATTAAGATATTTTCATGATAATATATTATAATTTAATATATAAAAGTGGAGTATATGAAATTTAGAAATAATAATTTTTAAGGTAAAAAAAATCAAATGATCAATTTGATAGCATACGTAGTTTAATCTTTTGGAGGGATAAAAAAACTAAAATGTAGATAACAAAATTAAAAAAATGAATATTTTGAAAGTACAAATAGTAAACCGTTAATAAGAAAATAATACTTTTCAAGTGAGTAACAATTTAAATTGAAAAAAAAAAAATTAATTAACGATGAAGTCACGAACCTTAAAGAAGATGTAATATTTTGGAGAGTTAAATATGTTTTTGGTTTCTCAAGTTTCAGTTAAAATTTGGAATTAGTTATTTTTCAAAATTTTTGATCAATTTAGTTATTTATTTTTAGAAATGCGTAAATTTAGTCATTTTAACTAAATTTTGTTAAATTTAGTCATTTTTAGAAATGCGTAAATTTAGTCATTTTTACACTGTTTAACACATTTTCGCTTCAATCTTAATTCAAATACTATTATAAAACGTGTTTGAAATATCAAATAAATTTAACAAAATTTGGTTTAAAGGACTAAATCCATGTATTTATAAAATTTGAGGAATAAATTAAGTCAAAGTTTCAAAGATGAACTAATTTTAATTTTCACCAAATGTAAAGAGACTAAAAACATATTTAACTGTATTTTATATTATATAAACATGTTTTTATCCGATAGAATGAAAGAGTACAAAGCGGAGTTAGGAAGAGAGTTGGACAAATTCATCGTGAAACATGGTCTTCAATTTATTAACGATTTAAATTTTCTAGCACTCAATTTAACTCATGATTTTATTGGCATAAGGTGATTTTAGAATAAAGAGACGGTGTTTTGAATTAAAGTAAAAAAAAAATATATTTTTAAACAACTTGTTTCGATATATCCAATAAATATCACATCATTTAAGAGTCAAAATCAAATGCAGTTTAAATATTTTTTCATCCTTTCACCTTTTGAAGTATTTTTTAAAGACGAAACTCTATGTTACTCTAAAACGGACAATATTTCAAAAATACGGTAATTATTCTTAATGATAACAAAAATTATCCATATAAATAGAATTGAAATCCAACCCAATATTAGTGGTCAAAAAATTATATCATGACAATAACAATAGGTGGTACAGATAAAATTTTGAAATAGTGAAAATAAAAATAATATAGAAATGGTAAATTTAATTATGTAATGTGCTAAAATAGATAATTATTTATGTTCCCTTGATTTAAGTAGGTTATCCAATTTTTGTATGAACGTGATTAGTGATTGATTAAGGATTAATGTGGGGTCCACAGGAGTAACAGTTTTTGGAGGGACGTGGAAAGTGGGCACAGACAGACCTATGACTCGTGCTAATCTTTATTATATAATTTATAATTCACCCATTTAAAAATTAGGTCAATAATAGCCATCGCAATATTCCTTTATAAATTTTTAAGTACTGAAGCACATGCTCAAACTCGTTCTCTGCGTTCAATGCAGGCAAAATTAGAATCACCAAAGCAAAGTTGATTCAATTTAGAATCCCACTCATATATTTTTAATAAAATACTTTCCTTAATAAGTTTGATTTTAATTTTTTAATTTGACTATAATACATGTATGGCATCAATCATTCCATTACAGAAATTAAATAAATCAAATTGTAAAACTTATTTTTAATATTTAGTAGAGATTCTTTAAAAATGATATGGATGAAAATTGAGGCTACTTTCATCTTTATTATATAATTAGTTAAAGGAGTCTTATTTTTACACTCTAGATTTTACATTTACAAACTTTTCATACAACTAAAAGATCTATTGAATTTGAAAAATAAAAATTAAAACTAATTTTTTATATTTATAATATTTTTTTATATTTATTTTCTTTATATTATTTGATGTGGAACCTTGATGAAAATCAACAACATTTTTAATGAATGAAAATTTTAGTGAACTAAGTCTCTCTCATTTCAAAAATTATGTTCAAACAAATAATTATTGACTAAGTGAAAATTATAATAAAATTTATGTGATTTTTTAACTAGCTTGGTGTTGCTCAAGTGATACTTTTATGTTATATAAGAAAAGTTGTTTGCTGATACATTATGTAAATTGTTTATGTTGCTCTTTTATGAGTTTTGAGTTGCTCGATGTTGTATTCCATTTTAGAATATATTTGTTTTCATTTGTACTAAAAAAATAAATTAAAACTTATGAAAAGTTATTAGAAACATAAGTAGATGTATTATGACATCAATCAACTTTTTCACATGTTAATTTATTATAATATATAAACGTGAATTTTCCATTATAGTAGATGCGTCTCATATTTCTATTTTGCCCTTCCTTATAAAATGATAAAAATATCTATAACAATTTTAGTATATATATATATATATATATATATATATATTATAGTTTACTCTTAATTATATTTTAAAATTATAAATGCATTTATATTCAAGTGTGCACATCTTATATTCTTAGTTTGCCGTTAATTATATTTCAGAGTTATTAAAAATGTATATAAATGACTCAGAATAACCGCAAAGTACATAGTATAAATTATCCACTACTGAAATTATTTTTTTAAAATTAAATTATCTATTTTTTACACTAATTTGCAATAATAATAATAATAATAATAATAATAATAATAAAATTTTTATTATTTATGTTCTTAGTTAGATTTGTGTTGGTTGGAAATACAATTTTATTCTCTACTAAACTGGTATCGGATTACTATCGGACCACTCATTAATGTTTAGTTTTATGTATGTAATATATATATATATATATTTCAGTGTGAGAAATGTACGTTGGAAGTTGTATATTGACTAAAAATAAGATAATTTTATAATATATAAGTAGGTACAAATTTTATCTTAAAAATTAATTGTATAAAGTTGAGTTAGACTTAAAATTTACTTCTTATAAAAATGAGTAAGATTTTTTTTTTCTTTTAAAGTATATTTATTATTTGAAAGAATAAGTGAAAATGGAAAGTAACAGAGAAGGAAAGACCTAAGGGCCGAATCTTTGGTCTTAAATATCAATTTGATAGTGAGATTCAAAACATGACATCTTACGTTAATTGGATTGTTACAAAGTTGATAATGGAATTGTGAGATTTAGGTGTCTGTAACATAATAGTTGAACGGGCAAAGAGTGAAAAAATGTTGTGGAAGTGATGTCAGATTATAGAAAGAAAGGGTAACGATGTCAGAGAATATTGCTTTAATGTTGGCAAATAATATCTATTACGAGGATTTGCACACAAGATAAGGAGGCATCTACATCCATAATTATTGTGTCCTCTATCTTTCAACCCTTGTTATGTATGAGCTCACATGTGTCTCATGGTGTTTCTCAACATAATCAAACAACATAACTTATTTTATTCACACTTCTTGAGCTACCCCTTCCATTCCTTTTCCAATCTATATATAAAAGAAAATGTTAAGTTTAATTATATTTCATAAAATCGTTTATAGTGATATTATATGTAAAAATTATTAATACACTCTTTCATGTTAACTTATATGTATTGGTGGTGCCACTATATTAATAATGGTTCGATAGTGATTAAATACAAAATATATAACAAGTCTAACAATCACTTATTTTATTGAAATAAACTCTAATACATTTTAATAGGTAAATTTTAAAACTAATTCAATCATACAAAATTGACTTATAAAATAAGATATTATAAATTAGTCTTATCTTCAATTAATGTAATTTTTTTAACACACATTTCACCCATATATAGAGTGTGAGATTACATAATGACGAGATGACATTATGAATTCAACAAATAACAAATGTTGTAATGATAGACTTTTCAATAACTTTAATACTAAGAAATGAATTTTCAACCTAATTTAATCTATAAAATTAATTAGTAAGAAAAAATTTACACCCATTTATATACAATAAATTTACCTTATCTATAATTTATGGAAGATTTTTTTTTTTTTATAATTGTTGTTGTTAAAGTTGATTCTTAAATAGAAATAATAAGTTAATACCAAAGAGTTTAATTTTTTAATTACTTATAGACTTTTAAAAACTTTCTCGGATGAATAAACCTAAATTCACGACAAGCACTTTGTCTTAATGAAAGCATTATTATTTGATGAGCCCCATATGTCTCTTGCACGTGGATTGTTATATTATCTTCAGATTTGTGGATCACAATATCGCAGTACCATTTCTTATACAGTTCATGATTCAAAACTATTCTAAAATTTCGTCTTGAAAGAAAGGTAAAATTTAACAAATAATTTTTCCACAAAAATAAGAACTTTAGAACGATTTAATATCGGTTTTAATACATCAATTATATACAATCATATTTTTATATATTTTTCATATATTATAATAAAAGAATTAAAATGAAAAACTCCAATCTTTTAGTATAACATATAAATGTTTGTCAGCAATAAATAGCTATTAATTTGAGTAGTAATACACTTAACTTTGTCAACCAAAGTTTTGGATTTAAAAAATTCAAATAAAAATATATAATTAAGAAATCTATTGAAAATGATGAAAATATCTATTAAATTCGAAAAAGGTCGTACTAGTACACCATTAAAATAATGCATTAATCACATTTTCAACTTTGAATTATTGTTTTGTGCGCGTGATTGTTGGTAGTTGTATTGATAAACTAATACTGTAAAATAGATTTGTTTCGGTCTTCTCATAACATATATTTTTCCTTTTAAGTAATTTCATAATATTACTTCTATTTTTCAATAAAATTTATCAAGCAAAACAATACATTTTGAAAAAAAAGTACTACAAAAGTATAAAAAAATACTCTGCCGAAGGGCAAATTATATTATATAACTAAATGTTTCTAAATATTATTAAAAATAATTTTTACTAATTTGTTTTTTTTATCAGCAAATTTTTACTAATTTGTTTGTTATTAGATAAAGAAAGTATTTGGTGTTTTTAAAATTTGACCCTTTTACATATTTAATTATATGGATAAAATAGTCTGTCATTTTCAGTGAAGTTTTGCTCTTTGAAAAAAACTTGAATATAAAAATTATTAACGTTGACATTTGAAATGCAAATTTCCACGGGAAGTGTATTTGAATAACATATATTCTTCTCACACCGTTCAATTTCACACACAGAGTACATAAAAACGTGAATCACGGTCCAATCTTTAGCATGAAACAAAACTACGTTAGTTCTGTTAAATATAAAAAGATTATAACATTTCATAACATCAACAGTATATAAATAAAGGACTCATAAGTTTAATTTCTTATATGAACTTTATACTGTTTATCAGTATCAAGTTTTTTTCGATGTCTTTTCTAAAAAAAAAAAAAAACTCAGAAAAAAGCTTCACAAAACATCGAAAGAAAAAACAAGGATTTGTTAGTGTTAATGTTGTTGGAGGAAATGGAATCTTAGTAAGAATGAAATGAATGTAAAAAGCACCAACTGACCAGGAGGAACACAGCAGCAAGACAAAACAAGTATGTGCTGTTTAGAAGGGTTGGTGGAAGATGAGAAAGAGGTAAGTTTAAAATTTGAATCACTAAATAAAGTGAAATTATGAATTTTTAGTTTTAGAAGTTGTTTTTATTAGAGATTAAAATATAATTTAAAAGTTTCACATTCAATAGAAAAACAAAACTGAATGACATATGAAAGAAAGTAAATTTTGACAATTTCTTTTTATAATCTGGAGATACATCTTTTAAATGGTTTCATATTTTTATATTTTTTTAGATTTTAAAATTATTTAAAAAGTTGTAAAAATATCTTTTAAAAATAAAAATAATTTTTTAATGTGTGTAAGCATTATTTTTTTTATGGGTCTTATTTTTGCACTCAGTGAGCAAACATGATAAAATGGTGGTTCGTGACATTAAGAATGCGCGTGAATGAGGAACTTTATAATTGCAAGTCCACTCCTTTTGGTTGTTAATATTCCACAGTGCCATCAATGGGTTAACCATGTGGTTGGTTTAGTTTGGTTGGATTTTTTTATACTGTCCTTTTATTCTATTTACAAAATATATTGATGGATATTAATTTTGATATATTAAAATATATTAAAAAATTATAATATATTAATATTAGTATATTTTTAATATTTAATAGAAGATAATATTAAAAAATCTAACCAAAAATATGGACTCAATTTTTTGTGAAATTGAATCAAATATTGTAAAATAAAAACGAGAGGTGTTTTCAGTGGTGCAAAATTATTAAATACGATTGTTATTTAGTTGTTATTAATTTAATATCGAAAGAAGTGTCGAGTTAGGGGGTAAGAAATGTGGTAAATCTCTTATATTAAGTATTTTTGTATGATAAGGGCGAGTGATGAGTTCAATTTCTCTCCTTTGTTAAATATTAAATGGTAGTAGGACCCTGTTGCTATAACCATCGTCATCAATTCTTATGGGGTAAAAATTTAACGAGACTTTATTGTCATAGTGGGCTTTGGTATTTCCTTCTTGTAATATTGTCCAAATATCAATTAAAGTTTTGGGTTGACGTGAAATCAAAGTTGACCGGGGAAGATGACCGATTTTAATATTTTGGGCGTTGACCATTGACTCAAACAAACACTGTGCATGACCTCAAATACGAGTTTTGTTTGATCCACTCTCCCAGTATGCCCAACAACAATAATAATAATCTATTCGGTATTTTTCAAAGTATAGCATCTGTATTCGTTCGATTGTAGATGATCATTAATTAGGTTTTATCTGTGTTTTGATGTGAAGATACTTAGAATGTGATCATACAGACAACGTAACAACTTTTGTCAGAAACTGTGCTCTTTACTACATTGGTAGGCATAGTTACAAAGTATTAGGTGAGATTACGTACACATTCAAACTGGACAAATTTAAACTTTATGAAAATCTACCAAAATAGTTACATTAATTATTAATTATACAAAACAGTTTACAAAGGAAATTGTTTTGGCTAAGAGATCACGGCCACCCTATACTGGTACCTACCACAGCTAGTGAACCCTAGCGCCACTTGAAAAGCTTATTGTTTTGTATGAGTGAATTGGAACAATTTGGCCTAACTATGAATTGCCAATACTTTAAAGGTACTACCACAATTTTTAACGTTCGGCTAAGGTCACGATGCTATCCGATGGATAGGCATGAAGAATCAGAATTGACATAGTCTTAAAGAAAAGCAAAATTTTGATGCAGTGATAAAGCTCAATCTTAAAACTTAAATTGCAGCATGTTCTTAATAAAAGAAAGAACGAGTTAAAAATAGTCACCATGAGGTATCACATATACGTCCAATCAGAAAATTACATACGCACAAGTAACTATGTTCAAGGGAGATCAATAAGCAGATTGACACTTGAGGCACTTGAGCTTAAATGGTATGTTTCGTGGAGGGTGGGCATTGGGTCGAGGCCACTCATAACGAATACATTACAAAGTGGTCAGTGGAATAATGCTATTCCTTATGCTTGATATGCTATAAAATATAAATAGGATAAGATTTGCCAGTTTATTTTATTTGGTATGAAACTGAAAAGGAGTATTAGTATCATTCCGTTGGAAGATTTGAGCTCGGTTAAATCATATTTCTTTCATTGTGTGTGGAGAGGCGGAAAGGGAACGTCAGCATCAAACTACATCACTAGTGAAAAATCCTTTGAAAACGTGTAGTGCAACTGTGCAACACCATTCTTGAAAACTTTCATCAAGTAATCTTTCTGTTGTCAACCATCAATTTATAGAGAGAAAATCCACCTCGATGACAGCCAGGCATCCTAGAAGTCATGTTTTCTACTTCAACCTGAGATAAAAAATCAGAGTCATGCTTCAAAGACTAGACTAGGTACTAAGAATAAAATATCAGGTATTTTTGTTCCAACAGAAGAAGAAATATCACTAAGCATTTAGTGCTAAATATGTAGCCATGTCATTATCATCATTTCATCATGTTACAGCTGCAAGGGGCTTCGACTGAAGTCTGAGCCCGCAATCATTTTGATGGACCTTCTGTCGCACAAGAAAAAAAAAAGAATGGCCATGCTCGTGTCTCTTACTAATGCCACTAACAAAATAATGCAGATGTTCTTAAATGGAAACAACCAAAAAATAAAGTGAAAATAATCACATAATTATTATTAAGAATGGATTTCATGCCAACAAAATAAGAACAAGTTTTAGATTCACCATTGGAACAGCATATAGCTGAGTCGATTCATAGCCATCTTGTGCGCTAGAATAAAACTGCTGAACTTCCTTTGAATCAAGACTACATTTGATAAAGAAAAATGCAGTCGGTCTTACATTCAAATTCCTGCGAGATATACCAATGAACGTGGGGATGCTCTACATGACAAACGATCAAAATTAGATACCCATTCAACCCCATTTTAAAAGGAAACAGGAGATAAAGATTAGCATAGCATACTGAAATTTTATCTGTAATCAATACACACAGAAAAGATGTGTATCGAAAAAACCAAATCATAAAAGTCACAAAGTCTACCAAAGCTAGCATATTAGGTGGCTTTGAAGTTCACTCACTTATAAAGGTAAAAGACATGTATATTGTGTTGTCCCTGTCATCTTACAGTAGGAATTATTAAACTTACAAGGGATGAGGCTGGCACGCCAATTTCTTCAACTACTTCACGAACTATGCTATCAAACATCTCCTGTGAAACCTTTATGTTAATAGATTCTGCCAACTCCTTGACATATTGATGAGATGTTATACCAATTTCTTGAGGCTGTCAATTATAGTAAAGAAAAGTCAATGTATAGCCAAGTCTACACATTTTATCAAGAAAAAATTACGCGCTTAGTAATGAATTAATCATTTAATAGAAGACAATTCAGTAAAGTAAAAGGGGAGCACATATCATGACAAATAAATGCACCATTTAATACCTCAGGATGGCCTCCAGGGAAAACAAAATGTCCAGGAAATTCACCAACATTATTACTTCGTTGTAGTACAAGTATTTTATTGTCTTTTGTTTCCACCACTGCACCATTTCCTAGTGGGCTGGAGGTGTGCTGACAAAGAACGGAATCATCTGGGGAGAAGGAAGTACGTAAAAGATTATGACAAATAAATCAATACCACTTCAGCAGCAAAGAAATGGTGAAAGTGGAAGAGGCAGAACCAGAAGGAACATAACAGCTTGCAATTTTGGTCTATATAATTCCATCCATTATTGTTTAATAATATTTAATCAAAGAGATGAAATCAAACAATCAATACAAACAAACCTAGGATGAAATTAACATGTCTGTACAGTCTTTTTGATAAAAGTTGTGTATACTTTGTGACTTTTACCTTGAAAAGCTATGGATAAAATACAAATATACAGAGAATCTGAATTCCGACATAAGTACATTCTCTTCCTACAACTAATCATGAATGGACTTCTCTATCTTCCTTCTGTGACTAGTAAGTTATTTCTCAATGAACACAATCAACTCATGAAACAACTAATATGTTATACATGATCTACCCTTTTCAATTTTTCCAATTAAAAATGTAACACAATAAATGAAAAGAAGGCACAAAGGAGGAACGAGTTATGATTTCAATGAAGATTGTGGTTCCTAAAGGAATGTTGTGGAAGAAGTAAGATATAAAATACTAACTGTTACAAATTGGATAGTTATATGATGACATGCTCAAGTTCCCAATAGCTAATGATTAAAGGATCCAAATATGTCCTCTACTTGGGAATGTAGAGAAGTGTGTGTGAGAATCATATTTTCAGACATAAAAGGAATCTCCACTGTATGCAAGCAGAAAAACAGAAGAGAGATGCCCTACTGCCTTAGATTTTCTTTCATGAACACAACTTTGATCCCCTTCCCCTTGCTCCCATCCTGATAATTTTATGGGACATCAAAGCAGCTTCATTTTGAAAGTCAGGTGTCACATTGCCTAAGTTCAGGAGCTAACAGTGCAAGGTCGTAGGGAAACAGAAAATAACAGTATTAGAGTTAACAGGATGAAAAATTGTAATGATTTTACCTTCTGATGGGACCAGGAACCTTTCCCATAAAGGACTTAAATTTGTTCCCACAAAAGTCCTGAAGCAAGTTTAAAATATTAATAAATAGAGGGAACTAGAACTGATAGCCAAAAATACAGGAGAGAACAACAATAAGATTCAGCTGTGTGCTTAAAGGATGCATTGCAGATATATCCTCCAACGGTTTCAGACAAACAATAAAGATAACTAACTGTACAGCATATAACATGTCAACGGATACAATATACACTATGGATTTTTCTCAGCCAAAATCACCACTATAAAGAAATTTAATTTGGAAAATGCACAAGTTTCCAACTAATTTACCAAATATGATAAATTATTCTCAACCTATCAACGATAAAGGCATATTAGAGTCATGAATATAAACAATGAGAAAGATACAAATTAAGATCATCAAAGTATCCTAATGAAAGCTGAAACTATGATTAATTTTTAATTCAAGATTACAGAATCATTATCATCCCATCAATATCACCACCCATGCTAAACAGAAAACATACATTTAAAAGAAGAGCGCTGAGGTCACACCTATAATCCGTCAAACCTAGATGGAGGCATAAACGTGGTTCACGGTTGGATCCATCTCCTGCGTCCAGAAAACAGCCTCCATACTGTGATAATTGCAACAAAAAAGGATATACACCTTCTGTAAGGGATAGTCCTTGACAAAGTCAGACGACAGTGCCTCAAACTTCACTCTAGCTACAATAACACCTCTCAAATACATGACATTACATGAAAAAAATAAAGGACTAAAGTAAAGAGATTGAAGTCATTCATTATACCGTGAAATATACACATGGATTAATAAACATGCCAATGACCCCAAGGCCCACATTTTCCTTCATACAGCACTATCGATTATTAAACATTAAAGCCTCTGTGGTTCATCTGATTCATACCATAACAGTATTAAGATACCAAATACTCAGAACAGGGGCCATCAACCAGGCAAACACACATTAACTAACAAGAATAAAAAATAATAATAAAAAATGACAGTAAATAGTTAATATCTTCAGAAGTTTATCAACCGGAATCCAATTTAATATAATTATATGTTAATATCACTAGCATGTACGGTTATTAATTACCAATGCAAAGTGTTATGACTTCAATTTTGTTGAATTAATTTGAGGGAAGGTAAGAGTATCTCATTACCCTAAACTTCTTTCCATTGAACAGTGAATTGTTCTTCAGACTCCTCTGCTCCCATATCTGCGCAACGGAAACAGAAGATAAGCGTAAGAGGAAACGATAGCAGAAGAAATCGAACGTAAACGAATGCGATCCACCTCGGAAATCGTGTTCTCCAAGCTGACGTCAGAGTGGGGGATGCGGTCGTAGGCGTCGCTGAAGTCCACCGAAACCTTCAAAAACAGAAAAGGTTGGTTACCGAGACGCGTTTGAGGGGAATGGTGAGGGTTGAGAGTGTAATGAACCTGTGAAGGTGAAAGGCCAGAAGGAGTCGACGCAAGAAGCGTGAAGGAAGAAGGGTTCACGGTGGTTGCATCTTTCTCCATCGCAACGTCGACGATTACCTTACCGAATTTCGAACTCCGACCATGGCTTCGGCAAAGGCTATAGGGCCTACTGAAAGCTAACATTGGGTTCTAATAGCATTTACTTCCTGCACGCCCTCAATTTCTTCGCGCATACCGCAAACTTTCGAGATGACCATTTTACCTTAAAAAAGAAATACTTTCAGATTATATATTTCAGAAGCATTTTCAAACAAATGTTCTTTTGAAACAAAATTTTTAGAATATAATTTTTGTAACAAAATTTTCGTGTTTCGGAATAAATTTTTTTGAAATAAGCTTTTCAAAATTTATTAATGTCTTTCAGAATGGTTTTTTCTTTTCCTCTTCTTCTTCTTCGTGTGCAGCGTGCTCATTCACTTCTTCTTCCTTTAAAGTACTAGTGCCGCTACGGTGGCGGTGGAAGATGGGGTGTGGTGTGATGCAATGATGAAGGGTATTTATGTCTTTTCGTAGGATTGTGTAAGTGTAGTTAGTAATTACGGTGGTGTAGTAAGGAATAGTCGGTTGTAATTTGGGCTACTATTGGGTGGTAGTCCATGTAAGAGTAAGAGACGTAGAATGACACTTAAGTAAGAACACAAGTCCTTCTGTTCAAAAAAAAAAAAAAAAAAAAAAAAAAAATCATAAATAATAAAAAATTTATTTTTTTTTTTTTTAATTTTTTTTATATATATTATATATAATTT
>Ga0214542_1007598_pt1 | contig 18733 bp, 11 predicted proteins | sample CNSS1metaG_FD_160096 | JGI IMG/M metagenome (GOLD analysis project Ga0214542, IMG submission 160096) | Root nodule microbial communities from cowpea collected in UCLA plant growth center, Los Angeles, California, USA - CNSS1 | ecosystem: Host-associated > Plants > Roots > Nodule | place: USA...
GTGTCCACACACCCATTTTTCAGTCCTCAAAATAATGCATAAAGTCATGTCAGAAAATTAAAATGAAGTTAACGTTAAAAATTTTAACACTGTTAACGATTGGGTTGATTTAAAACACATTTACAAAAATGAGGACGAAATTGAGATCAATTAAAATTCGAGGACCAATTTGAGATTTCTAAATCAAAACGAAGACTATCGGAGTGTTTTAACCAATTAGTTATTACTGAAAGGGTGAAAGGGGAAAATGGGTCATTTAGCATAATGGTGCAATTTTGCACTCTTATTACCAAAATGGACAGAAATTTAAAATATTATGTTTATGGCCAAGAGTGAGGGTGAGTTTGAATTTCAGTTAAAAAAAATAAACTGGTTGAATCAATCAGAAAATCTTTTTAATGAAAAAGTTTTTTGGTGTTACTTTAAAAACAATGCATGTTTGGTATTCAATAAAACAATTTTTTTTTGCTAAATATTTGCAAAATAAACTTGAGTTTAAACTCTGAAAGGATTAATTACTAAACAAACACACACTAAGTCGTTCCATCCGTGCACTATTTTGTTTTGTTTTGAGAAAGTCTAAATAAGCAACAAAATCTCAAGTATCTTGCATAATCATGAGCTGTGGAGGGGTAACAAATTTCCCTCAAAACTGGTTAAGACAGAAAACTCGTATGTTAGAGAGACTAGGGTAGGGAGAAAGGAGAAGAGCAAAACGAAAAACGAATACTCAAGTGCTAGTACAGAGATGGTTCCAACACTTGAGTACCAGCTTTTTCTGGAATAATGTGAAAGTAGATACGGAGGAGGTGTGTATGACAGGATGTTTTAGGTTTCTCCCATGATAGAGGCAGATCTGCATGAAAAGTCGAACATATATAGATAACTATTTTCTTTAATAAAAAAATCCGCTATTATTTTTAGATCCTTTGGAATGTAGAGCTCACACTTGTAACCAGTGAGATTTTTAAGGGGTATTTCTTTAGCCACCAGAAAAATAACTAACCTGCGTTCCATTTTTACATTTCTCGACACTCTTCCTGAACTATAAACACTGGTCGCCATGCCAGGTGAATTTTTTGAACTACAAAATGGTATACCCAATTTTGAATTGACAATCATATGTCTCCTTTATTATTTTGCCAGCGATATTGCTTTCCAGGTAGAAGCTGATTAGTCAACTGAATAAAATCATAGGTTGTTTTCCAGATGTTGGGTCTCGCCAGGTAAACGGGTTAATAAAGAAAGTAAAACGCTGAATTTCGCAAATGCATTTGCACAAAATAGTTTGTGAATAAAGAGAAAAAAAAATACACAAATTTCATAGATTTAACAGTTTTCAATTCATTTTTAAAGCTTGCATATCAAATAAAACTATTGATAAAAAAAATAAAAAGACTACGCTTCTAGTATCCAAGACGGTTTTTTTCTTTCACCACCCCTGTAAAATTCTTGAAAGCTCATTCCGGTACAAATGCAAGTGTATAGGAATTTTATGCGATACAGAAAAAAGATCATCAAATAACTGCATATTAAAATCGGAAAGCTGGGCTTAATTGCGCGTTTTTTCAGATTAACGAACTTGTGTTAAGCGTTTGGTGTTCCACTTATGCATTAAAAGGTAAATAAAGACACCGGTTCTCACTGCTTGCTGGAGTGAACTCGACATAAAACAGGCCATTCGGCTTATTATTGTAAAGCTTCCGACGCAGGTCTAGTAAATTAAGATTCGTGGACTTTTTACCATCTAATTGATGATAGTGTAAATCTGAATCATTAGCATTATTCAGCAGGTTTAGACATGAGCAATCACCCCTACTTATCTTTCAAAAGAACGATGTTTGCTTATAGGTGAAAGATAAATGTCTTTAGATCAACACTAAAGCACTAAAGAAGCTTACTCTAAAATGGATGTGGAATATCATCTTCAAAATCCATAAATTTTATCCACCAACCACTCTATTTATCTTTTAAAGCAAAAAACCTCCGATCCAATAATGGCATTGCTTAGGAAACAAGAAGAAATTAAAGCATGACTACCAAACGGACCTACTTATGGGTGGCTCTGAACGTCAACCAACATCTGGTGCTACGCAAACAGCTTGATTAGCTTGGACTATCTTTCTGTTCACCAGCATTACCTTGATTAGGTTTCCCGCCACAACAGAAAAAGTGTGGAAGCCTTACTCGACCACAACCCCTGCAGAAAAAAGTGTGGTTAATTACTCATCTAAATTGGAAAAATACAAAAAAAGTTTAATATTTTGATCTCTTGCCAAAAGTATGGAAGGGACCTATATACTAAGCAAACCTACCTATGCATGCTGTATTTAGACAATAGAAATTCAGTTGAATTTTATCAGTGCAAGCATGCTTCACAGGCAGTTGATGATGGAATCCACACATCAGATAAATAGGAAATAAATTTTAAAGTTTACCCTTCGATAATGCTGAATCGGCTAAAAGGAGTGCCTAAGAAATCATGATTCATGCATCAGGCTATTCAAGAACTAGGTTGAAAGCGAAGTTCCCAAACTCTAATTTTCTAATTTAAAAAAAAAAAAATTGGAAATCAGTTGTCCTACAATACATGGTGAAAAAGAAAAAACCAATCGTGATTAAATATTTTAAATATATGTAAAGTCTACCGATTCTTGGGTGTGATTCTCAACTACTTGTTCTCCTTCAACTTATGTATCAAGAATAATTTAGAACAGAGTGATATTGTGAGCAACTTTCTAACTTCTGTTAACAGTTTGAGTAGCACTAGAAACAGAAACAAATTTAGTTATTTGATGGCTCAATACAGTTTTTAAGCATAACTAGAGCATATCAGTGACTTTATTGATTACTTCCTGTTGAACTGGTACCACAGTAATGGTTTAGAGGAGTAATGTCTAGTAACTCACTCCTCGGGATCTTATCATAATTACTGTTTATTAACAGGTTTTGACTCATTGTGGAATAACATGCAAGCAAGAAGGAGAATCACATCTATGGCATGCAATGAAATAAAAAGTTCCATTGCTCTCCAAACTTCAGAGTAGTTTCGCTTTTGCTCAAGCATAAGAATGAAGTGTCTTTTAGACCGCAACATATAAAGAAATTCCACTCTCCCTTCTAACCTTTCTCTTCTATCTCCAACATTGGTTCTTGGTTCATTAAAGAAATATTTTAACCAATTGAACATGAACTCTTCATAATATTAAATTATTGTAAACTTTCTAAAAAATTATGGGATCTCATATTACCAGCAATTAGTTAGAAAAATGTATTTTCTTTGTAGTGATCCTTAGCCTTTCTTTGGCTTAACAGATTGATTTACTATTCAACTTCTTTAAATACAGAAACTCAAACTATTTCTGTTGCATGATATATCTTTAAAAGGTACAAAGAAGAAAGGATACAGTTCGCAAGTTGAGGGAAATTATAAAACTATCACACTATAGACTGAAAGATATGACCAGGTAGGACTGAACTGTTCATTGGAAGTTTATTTCACGCTTAAATTGCACCGTCTTACACTGATATATATATATATATATATATATATATATATATATATATATATATATATATCATTTAAGAACCCATCCTTCAAAGGCTCTAATATAGCTTATAACAAAGAAATTACCCCATATTTGGAAAGCATACCAAATAATAGCAAACAATAAGGAAACAGACTAAGTCTTACTTGCATAGGACAATCACAGGGATAGGTTTCAGAGCTTTTGGTCCATTTCTTATTCCTCTTTTATGGGGAGAAACCTGCATGATATCCAGAACCATTAAAAATATGTCAAAACACAAAGCCGAAATGATAACAGCGCACAAGTAATGACACTCACAGCAATCCTGCTTAAAACACTACATCACACCACATCACTATACTATATCAATTGATATTCCAAGCTGTAAAATTCAAAACCTCTAGAGTGCCAAGCAAGAACAGAAAATCCAAAACGGCAGAGAAGTGAACAATGTACCTTGCGTTTTGGGACAGCCATGAGCTCCATAGAGCCACCAAAAGAGAAACTCGGAGAACTGAACTCGGGCAAAACGGGTTGGGGTGATTGAACACCAAAATCAATGCTTCCAGATAAAGGAGGAGATTGGGGCACCGTTTGAATCAACCTATTAAACCCTAAAACACTTCCTAATTTCCCTTTCCCTACGCTGCCTCTCACAATTGCGAGTCTCGCAGCCATTGCTGTGATTGAACAACAACAACAACATCAGGAAAAAACTTTGAAGGTAAAAATATCCACAAAAATTGTGGGGATTCAGAGGAAATAGAGCGAACGCAAAATTTGAATAAAAAAAAAATAGACAATTCGACCAAAACAATAGAAGAAGAAATCATTGAATTTGGGAGTTACCTGAAAGAGATTTTGTAGGAACTTCGATGTTTGAAATGGCTGATTTATTTAAGCGAAGTTAATTATTGGTGGAAAGAAACGGAGTGAGTATCGAGAAGGTGCATTAGTTTGAGAAAGTGTTCATGGTTGCTGGAAATGAAGTGCCACTCCTCCAAACCCTAACATAACAGAGGACAAAGATAATAGGGTAAATGCAAAACCCCATATTCAGGAATTTTATTAAAGTATCGTAAAAAATATGTGTAAGAAGTGTATACAACTGTTATTTGACCACAATCTAAAATATTTTTACATTATTAAAAAGAATAATATTTTGAATATAATTTTTATTTAAAAAATACATATTTCTAAGAAATATAAAACATAAAATATAAAACACAAATTGCAACAACATAGTTCAATAAAACTAAGTAGTTTATTAAGTAAAACAACATATTAACTTAAAATGTGACATGTGGTTTCTCGTCTGTGTTTAACACGTGTATAATTTTAAAATCTTTATTTTCTTTTTCCAAAAACATCTCCTTATTTAGTCTAAAACCCCAGTCATAACCCACAATTAAAATAAGGGTTAATTATGTTTTTCATCCTTAAAGTATTGATGATTTTTTATTTTCATCCTCTACATAATGTTTGTTCTATTTTAATCCTCCACGTTTTGAATCTCATGAAATTTGTCCTCAATTTTAAACGTGGTTAGTTTTAATTGACACCTGGCTAACGGATGGTTACGTCAAGATCCCATTTTCAGCTGAGTTGATTTTTTACTTTTGAACGTTTTTATTAAACATCAGTAAATGTTTTTAATCGCGTGGTTATTAACATTAGCAAACGCAGTAAACAATTTTACTTTCCCATTACAGAGGCCATTGTCAAAATTAGAAAGGGGATATGGTTTGAACCCTATACAGTACGAAGGCATCGCTGAATCAGTGAATAAAGCTACAACATGAACCAGTAAAGGACGAAGAAGGTGGAAGATCGTGGATTGAATTTGTGGACAAAATCATCGTTTCTGAAGTGAGGTTAGTTCGCTTGCGTTTTAAATTTTTGTGTTTTTTATTGTTTGCTTTGCTTTCGTTTTGTCGTTTCTAAAGATGGATTATAGTTGGTTTTGCTTGGTTTTTGTGTTTATTTAAAATGTAGGACTTGAAATGGGGTTCACCGTTGCGTTTCATCAATGGGTAGGTTTGAAAGGAATAGGGGATTGAAATACATAGGGGGTGAAATCCATGTTGTAAAAGGGATTGATCCAGATTTTTGGTCATACTTTGAAGCTTTATGCATCGTGAAGGAGTTTAAATACGCTAGAGATGTTAAAATTTGGTGGAAGGGTTCGAAAAAGAAGCTACTAAACAATCTTCAGCTATTGACTGATGATAATGAAGCATTAGCGTTGGCTAAATATGCAAAGGACAAGAAAGAAGAGGTTGATATATATATATATATATATATATATATATATATATATATATATATATATATATATATATATATATATATATATGTTCAACATGTTCCTAGTCAGCCATAAGTTGTTCATTTTATTTGTGGTGGTCGATTGGAGGAAGAAGTGGATCAGGCTGATGCAGTAGGTAAGGCATAAATGGTGGCTGATAAGGATGTATTGGATGAGGCAGAAGTGGTGGCTGATGAGGATGTGTTGGGTGAGGCAAAAGTGCAGGTGAGGAAGATGTCGTGGGTGAGGCACAAGTGGGTGGTGAGGAAGACGTGGCAGATGAGGATGAAGTGATGGGTGAGGCAGAAGTGGCAGTTGAGGATGAAGTGGTTGAGGATGACAATGACGAAGGTTTTTATGCAGATAAATTAGATGATAGTGAGGAAGAAAGGGTGGCACATAATGATGATGGATTTGGGATGGACATTCAACAACGTGTTAGAAATATTGGGCCTGTTTTGGAAAGGTGGAAAGCGATGAGACAAAATTCAAGCATAGTGAGGAATAAAAGAGATGTTGGAGAAGGGTTATTTGTGACTAATGTTGATATTGGAGTACATGATATAAGTGAGGAATACGATACTAATGAGTTAGATTTTGATGTTAATAGTGATGAGGGTGTTGGTCGTGATGGGCCTAAATTTTCCAAGTATAGAGTTGAAGATATGACAAAGGACTTCAAGTTCAAATTGGGAATGGAATTTTCTTCTTTGAAGGAGTTTAAGCAAGCTATAATGGAGCATAATGTTTTAAATGGTAAAGAAGTTCAATTTGTGAAAAATGATCATAAGAGAGTTAGGGCGGTCTGTAAAAAAATGTGGTTTCTTAATTATGGTGAACAAGGTTGGAGGCAGGTAAACCTTTTAGGTTAAGACACTAGTTGGGCGTCATAAGTGTGGAAGGGTTTTTGGAATAAAAATGCTAATAAGGACTGGATAGCACAAGTGTTAGTAGACATATTTATGAATGTGGGTGTAATGACATTGAGTCAAATTATTGACGAGATCAAGAAAACATATAGTGTTGGTATAATCTAATGCAAATTACTCTGAGATAACCCAATTAACAATACATATACACTAGAGATCAATTTAACTAAGTTATGCAATCAACTCATTATAACAACATCAATAACTCAAACTAGACCTTAATGACCCATTCATTTATATCTCAGTAAAATGATATATTTATACTAAAATGACCTCTGGTTGAATCAATTTGACTCATTGGCAACTCAATTCAATACATAAATAAACATCTCAAGTTACTATACTCAAACTCAGTTTAATCACTATATAGACAATCATTCAACAACAAAGATCAACATTTCATCAATTTATCACATTCTTGTCATCAACATCATTATCATCATCATCATCGTCATATTACATAAGTGGCAATATAACTACTACTAGTATTCCTTACCTGAAATAGTTTTCCTCAAAGTTAAAGTTCCATAACTTAAGAAATAAGGTCATCCTGAACTAGAGACCTAATACAAGGTATTCAAATATGACAAAAATTCAATATATGATAAAACAAGTTGAGAAAGTCTCTTTTCTCAATTGACCCCACTAAGATTGATGAGAAAAGTCACATAAAAGTAAGAGAGGAAATAATCCATAAAGTAAATAGAAACATACTCTGTTTAGAAATCTAATCAGGCCAAAATGCTCCCTAACTCCTCAACTATATTAAGGTATGATCAAACTCTGAAAGAGATGAGGTATGAGGAGAAAAAGTTAGAGATAAAGGAGAGGGAGATTTTTCTTCTTGATAAAGAGAGAGAAGGAAAACATGGCTTGTGATGACTATTTCTCAACAACCATTTTACATCAAATGTACTGGTACGTAGTAGTATCAACAAGTACCGTATCCACAAGGATTTAGCAAGTATATTGGTAGTTTGATTTTTGGGTTTTTGGTTTTGATAAAGAGTGCAAGTAAAAATAAATAGTATTTGTTAGATAGATTGAGTAGAGTAAGGGCTATGAATTGATTTGATCTCATATTCTACTACTATACCACTACCATATTGTTTACTTATTATGCAAATCATTCAATGTCTTGGGAGTACTCTTTCTATGTAGATCTAGGTACATCCCTAATACACTAGAACCTAAGGACTTCAAACTTAGTGTGATTCCTTAAATCCTAGTAGAATGAATCCTTGCTTTAATGTGTAAGACTTGTTGAATGAATTTGTGCCATGTGCAGGACCCTTTCATCTAGCATCCCCTACTTAAATAAGCATAAATAAAGTCATCATTAAGCATAAATCAAACCACAAACAATTGAATGAAATAAAGATAAATACCAAGAAGTAGAAATGATAGAGGACTATTTCAAGATTCCATACAAGAAGAACTTGAAGATGAACCTTTAGAATTTAAAGGACCTATGACAAGGACAATGAGCAAGAGATTGGAAGATCAAATCTATTCAAGGTATGCTATAAGCAATCTGAAATTCAAAGAATATGAAGATCATGGCTTGAAGCACATTTGAAGGATAGTTTTTAGAAAAATTAGTTTATGTTTTTAGACTTTGGGTTTCCTCTTAGAAATTAGTCATGTTTATGTTTTTGGGCTTTAGGCTTTCTTTTATAAATTAGTTTATGTTTCTTTGTTTTGGGCTTCAGCCTTCTTGTAGGGTTCCCATGTTTTCTTAAACTTATGTGACTATATATAGAGGTACCAAAAACAATGTAGACACTTTTAGTCACATATTGAATTTGATTTTATTAAAGAGAGGATTCTCTTTGTTTTTGGCTTAGGCCCCCGGTTCTTATCAAAGATTAACATATTTGTGGCGAATCTTCACTTGACTTATCAATCTGCTAGATTGTGGCGTCCTCCATTTCTGTCTTATTATCGCGTTCTTCTTTGATTTATTCGTGTCGTGCCTCTTGAGGATTCAAATTCAGAAACGATCATACTCTTTCCTAGATAGGATCGTATCAAGAAATGAATAAAATTAGAATTGATTACATCAAACATGGACACGGGGAGTTCAGCTACTCATAAAATATCACAATGCAATTCCAACAACATCTACACATAAGATCTACACTAAGAGCATCTCCCTCGTGCCTCACAAATGCTATTCTATCCTTGTACTACATTTTTTAGCCTTCACTTAATGCTTTTACTGAGAACCTAAGGTCTTTATTTATAGAAATTTTTGGGCGGTGCTCAACCCAACTTTTGACGCTCAGTCATGCACCGCCTTAAGTGCTAAGGACATTTTCTTGTGGCTCAACTATGCACCGCCTTAAGTGTTGAGCACATTCTCTCTTGGCTCAACCATGCACTGCCTTAAGTATTGAGCACCATTTTGTTGTGGTTCAGCTTCAAAAGTCATATTCTAGATCCTTCCTTTACCGCCTTACTAGAGCTCAACCGTGAATTTTGGGGTTCAGCTGCATCATTTTTAATTCTTCGAGAAATTACTGCAAAATCATAAAAAATTCATCAATTTCTTATTTTTCTTCTTTTTAGTACCTCATTTTGTAATTATAAGCTAAAATATTTGTTCACTTACAAAATATGATCAATTAAAGCATGATAAGTGTCAAGTTTATGTGAAAATTTTACGTATTTTAGACCGTTATCAAGTTTTATAGTTATAACAATTTTAGTAAGTAAACACTTTTTAACTAGTTAAAACGATATTTTAGTAAGCTAAAATTACTTAAAAGATTTTTTTTTTCAGTAGTTTTAGTAAATTAAAAATGCATTTTAATGAACTAAAAAAATAGGATTAATTGGTCTAAAAATTGTTCTACTTTATTTCTTGTACATAAAATTGAGTAACTCATTTTCTCAATATGAACATTAAACCAACTTACCTCACTTGCAACATTCTACATTTTAACTACTAAACATACAATATATCACACTCAGAATTTCACCTACACAACCTATACCATTTATCATATCCATAACTTTCAACAATTCAACATCTCATTCTTACAATACATACTAACTAGTAATGCCTATAAGCAACATTAGCTATATTGCAAATATAAAATTACTATAACAAATATCTAAAATTCATCATCAAATATAGTATTCATATTAAAATCCAAAGCACGTTGACTATTCTCAAACAAAACACATTTCATGCACAAAATCTCAATATTATAACCAAGTCACATCTATAATATAAATTATCTACCTTAAGGTATTGTCAAAATTACAACTAGCTTATTTCATTTTATAACTTGTTTAATAATTTTTCCAAATAAAGCATCAAATTCACTTTATATCCTAAACTAGCAGAAAAGATAGAAGCAATTTGTTTTGCCTTATTTAATCATTTAAAGTGAGATAAACAAGCCCTTGGAATTCTTATTTTAAAATTTGGATAAATGCCAACAATTACTTTAATAAAATTACTTAATACTGTTCTCATTTAACTTAATACCATTGATATTGGTTTAATAACAAAAGTTTTTAGTGAGGTAAAAACAAACATAAAAGTAATATACACAACACAATTATCATAAATTACTCCAATCACAAAACAATCCGAAAATTAATAAAATTTGGTGTACAGATAATCTCATTATTGGTACTATTATCATAAATAAAGAGACACTTACATTAATCAAAAAGCAGCATTGACTTTGACTACATAAAATTTAAATGCAAAGAAGATCTATATGATTAGACCTCGGAAAAATGAAATCTCATAACATAACCTATGCAGAAAGTTTGTCGCTTTCGGTCGGTACATTCGATATTCTCACAGTTGATAATATATTAGTAGGAGAATATCTTAACCTAGTGGATCAATTAAACGAAGCTAAAGTGGAAGAACAATAGAAATACAAATTATTTGATTGAAAAATAATACATGAAATATATAGTAAAAAATATTCAATTTATTAATATTATTATTTTTGTTGATAGAGTAAAAATATAATTGAAGTGAAAATGTCAAATATCACTTTGTATATGAAGAACATGATTCATATGTCTTCCTATTACCTTCAGGAATTTTCTCCATTGTCAGTAAACTAAAAATAAAACCACAGATTCACCTTTTTTTTCTTTTTAACTTTCATCGATCTTCTACTCTACTCCTCCATCCTTTATTATAATAATATTTTTATTTTATTTACATTAAGAAAAGGAGATTATTCTTTTTAACTATTTTTTTTTCTGTATAAAGTTTTCATAATTTAATTTTTCAAGTAACCAATTTTTTAAATTTAAATAATTATAATTAATAAAAAAATATTTACAAAATTAAAAATTTATTTATTTACTAATATTTTTATAAAATTTATTTTATAATTTAATAATATCATTTTCTTTCAAATAATTAAAATAATAATAATAATAATTTTTATCATGCACCATGTCATTCTACTAGTTATATTATTATATAAGTATAAATACTTTATTATAATCGGTTATATACATAATGGATTGGTAGCTTTATATATATATATATATATATATATATATATATATATATATATATATATATATATATATATATATATATATATATTATGGATTATGAAAAAAATTTAGCGATGTTAAATTAGATTTTTTAAAATTTATTATATTTAATTATAAAACTTTTAGAAATTTATTTTTTATTATCTTTAATTATTGGATTCACATGAAATTTTTAAATTTTAATTGTAGATGCATTTTTTTTCATTTTTATCACAAGTCTTCCTCTTGAAAAAGAAAGAAATCAATTCTTTTACTCTTTATTATAAATTTTTTAATATAAATTTATTACTACTCACCCAGAGAAAGATAATTTTATCACCTTCAAGTGATACACAATAGACAAATTTATCACATACAAGAAAAAAATATATTGAATTAAAAAAATAGAAAATGAATTTATTCAAAAGAAAAAATTTATTGGTTCAAAATGTTTTTTAATTTCTCAATTCCACCCTGGTGCAATTTTATTTTGAAAATGATACGAGATTGATGATGAAAATTAAAATAAGAAGGGAGAAGAAAAAAAGAAGTGGAAGTACATAAAAAAGAAAAAAAAAAAGAAAAACATTGAAATTTTTTTAAAAAATTTAAAAGTTAATATAAATAATATAATAATATATAAAAATCATTTTAAAATAAATATAAAAAATTGAATAAAAAAATAGGAATCGTGACTTTCCTGTGTTATATCTAGCATCCGTCCTTATATATATTATGAATACATCTTATATATAATATAATATGTATTATTCTTATATGCTAGTTACTTTTATAAAGTTAAAAATTATAAAAAGCTAATTTTTTTTCATAATTCAGAACATAATTCAATTTCTTAATATATTTAAATATTATTTAAATTTTATAATTAAAGTGTGAATTTAACATGTATTAAAATATTTATATGTCATTATTAATCGGAAAAAGACACCTGAAGTGGAAAGTGAAGTACATTGTAAATTAGCGGACTTTTTAATTCCGAATTAGAGGAATTAGTGCACCATTCCTTTTACAAATAATTCAGACACCTTTCTATTATATAAAAAAAACATATAAAATTATACTTAAATGCATACAAATAAATATAAATTTATCAAAATTATGTTAACTACAATTATTAGTTCATATTTTATTCGGATAATTATAACCAATTATTTGTTAAATCATGTAAGTTCACATCCTCTACCAAGCATGATATAGATATGAAACATTTTCCAACCACTTACCATAACTCTTCACTTTAAATTTGAATTTTGTTTCATATGATAGTTGTGTTTCAATTTAAAATTGTAAACACAATATTTACTATATGTTGATGTGCATGCCTTCAATTTTTTCACTAAATGGCACATGTGGGCCAGTGCAATTTCTAACTTCCCTTGTAAGGGAGATTATAAAGGAAAGAATAAAACTACTTTTCACACCTTCTCTCCGTATTAAAATGAAATAAATCACCAATATATTTGTCCATGATTTATGCTTTGGTAATCCCATGTTGAAGTTACCTTTTCTACTTTGATAGCTTCTCACTATAATAGTTTTCTATAGGAATGACAAAGCGGGCCAATTCGGCCCGTTTTAGTCTGTTCTGTGTTTTGGCTTGTCCCACAGTCTGATATTAAGTTTACTTTTCTAACTCCTCCTGTCTTGTGGGTTAGTCCGTGGGCCTACGAGTTGGCCCACAGACCTGAGAGTTGGGCCGCAGGCCTTCGAGTTGGCCGTATTTATGATGAGCAAAATAATTTTTATTTTGTAATGAGCAAAATAAAACATTTTTATTTTTTCACAATAATTGATATTCATTTTCTATTGAAATAATTTCAATTAGTTTACTTAATCAACGACAAGAAACAATAACAACAAAGATTATAGTTAAAGTAGAAACATGTCACCTTCCAGACAGTACCTAAAAATGCATAAAAAGATATTTCATATTCAAAAACTAAAATCATTATCTTATATACAATGATTATACATAAACATAATAATAATAATAATAATAATAATAAAGAATTTATAAAAACAATGTGATGAATAATATGAGACCTAAAAAAATGTGAATATTTAATTTTGTAAGCGGGGCAGCGGGTTCAACATCCCAATCTGTCCCGCTTTTTTTATGCGAGTCTACAACCTGATCCATCCCGAATTGTCGTTCCTAATTTTCTACACCATAGTTAGTTGGCAAGTTTTATAAGATGTGCTTCCTCTTAAATGTCTTGAACATTACAATTATTAATTATTTCTTATATAGAGGTTTGACTTGTGATTAAGCCATATAGATATTGTTAAAACTATGTTTTAGAATATGTACAAATGATAACATACGGTAGTAATATGGTTTGTCAAATCGTGACCCTCTACATGGTAATGGTCACTGAATCTTTTGGATATAGACCCTCTCCTCGGGATTGGTCTAATCTTTTCTAAAAAAAATATATAAAAAAAATTCAAATTGAGGCCCTCTACATGGTAATGGTCACCGAATCTTTTGAATAAACCCTCTCAACAGGATTAGTCTAATTTGGTTTTTTCAAAAAGTAAAAAAAAAAAACAAAAAGAATTAGTGTGTCAAACCGAGACCCTCTACTTGGTATGGTCAAATTTGTCTCCAAATTTGTCTTCTTTTGAAACCCGAAGGAAATTAGTATTTTTATCTTTACTTATCTTTTATTAAGATAATATGAAAAAGTCAAAATTTCAAATTATCTAATACAATCTAAGTAAAGAGGGACAGCTGTCAACACCCAATTTCGTCCGGGTGAATAAATTTATTTTCGAAAAAAAAGGGTTTTTTAGTTAATGGAAAAAAAGGGTTTTTATTATTCTTTTTAAATCATTATTTTTTTTTTCCTATTTTTTTGGTGTCTGTTCGACCGCTCGCGTTGCATGACACCTATTTTAGACTTTCGTTCTTTTTTTTTTCTAAAAAATATATATCAATCTAAGAATAAAATATAATTTTCTTTGTTTACTCTTCTATATCTATTTGGTTGCTCACGTCGCAATGACATCCACAACTACTCTAAAATAACTTTAAAAAAATATTAAAAATTTATAAATGATTAAAAAATAAAAAATAAAAGATTAGAAAAAAAAATATTTGAAGTGTGTATCCGGCCCTCGCGTCGCATGACACCAATTTTAAAATAATACTAAAATTTAAATAAAAAGATTTTAAAAATTATAAAACAAACTAAATCATTTTCAAATAATTTTCCAAATAGATTTTTTTTTAAAAGAACTACGTAACCCTGATTCTCCATTCACATGGAGATACGTAGGAGCGAGGATTAATCTTCGTCGGGCCCAAAAAATTAAAAAAATAGTTTTGTTTTTTTACATCCTTTTATTACTAATTTTGGGAAAACTTAAATATTTTGAAAAACCACAAAACTTTTGCACATTTAATTAAAGGTACCGTCTTAGAACGAACGTTGTGGGGTGCTAATACCTTCCCCACGCGTAACCGACTCCCGGACCAAAATTCTGGTTTTTCGCAGACCTTGCTTTTTTTTTTATGGTTTTCCATAGTTTCCTATAATAACCGACTCCAAACTCTGTTTTTACAAATTTTATTTTTTTGGTTCGTCGTCCCGTCCCGATTTTGGTTGCGACACGCGGGATACAGGTAACATAAGTCCAACCTATGCGGGTTTGTAGGCCTGAAATTTCAGTCTGTCCCACAAATTTTTAGTGCGGGACCGCTCATGTGATCCGTCAGATTTTGTCATCCTACTCTATTAATATATTTTTATTATTAATAAAAACCATTTTTATTTTGCTTAGATAAATTTGGGAAATTTGTAATTCTGGGTCAGTTTCACCGAGAAATTGTAAAAAGGGGTCGGTTGAAAGTTTAATTGGAAAAGTGGGTTGTGTCGTCAGGGGGGAGGATGACTTTAAAGGTGAAGTCGTCCTCCCAGAGGTCAGTTTCCCCTTTTTTTTTATTTTTTTTTAAATGAAGTCGTCCGGCCTCCTACCGATTTCTTCTTTTGCGCTAATGAAGTCGTCTTTGCAGATGACGACTTCGTTTTAGTTTTTTTTTTAACAGTAAATGATAATAAATTGAAATAAAAAAAACATTAATATATTTTTAAAATGATTAAAAATTAAAATACAATAATTTAGTAACTTGAAAATAATGAAACAGTCATCTATGTCCTCCGGTTCCACATGTTGGTCTTCTTCTGGGTCTGTTGGGACATCTTAGTGGTTGTTGTTGTGGTGGTTCATCATCATCATCATCATCTTCATCTTGATGACTTTGGACATTTTGCGGAATTTATGGTGATTGGAAAGGCATTGGCGGAGGATAGAATACATTGATGATGAAGATCCTGGATAATAGGCAAATGGTGGTGTCATGGTTGTGGTTCCAAACATATGTGATGGACCAGCACCATAACTTGACTGATGCGGGAAGAAACCGTATGAGGAAGGGGCGTGTTGGAATGAGGTGTTTGATGGGTTGCCAAATTGAGGATGTGAATGTCCAAACATTTGACCTTGACCCATAGGGGACTGTCCGAAAAAGGGTTGGTGATGATGCATGAAATCTGGAGAAGACCCAACATGGGCAGTGTATGGTTGTGAAGCAGGCTGGGAAGGTTCTTGTGATATGTCGTACTGTAAAATAAATAACATGGTTATTGCCATGAATAAGTATGTATGATAAACAGATGTACAACATTGTAGTATAAATAACCTCATCGTTGGAAGATTCTGATGGAGATATATAGCGGATAGTGTGGTTTATGTACCACTGCATATACGGTGTTTCATCATGCAAATGACCGTTTCCGCTGAACGGTGTACCTTGAATGATCCGATTTTGTCGATCATTCCAAATTGCAATCCATTGGTGATGATGTGCTACCCAATTTCTGTCGTTTCTTCCCCTTAAGTCATCCCTGTGAACTTGATCCAGGTTAATTGACTCAGGCGGAATGTTTTGTCTTAAACCAAATTGACGCATCACCCTATCCGCCTGATGGATTTCTACTGTCGCGAAGCAAATTATTGGTATTGTTGCTCTGGACACGGGAGGGATGTCAACCACAATCAATCGACTAACTTCGGGTTGAATGTAAGGCCTCCACAAGAACTGAAACCAAATTGTAGACATTAGTTTTAAATTTTTAAAAACAAAAATTTTTCAATCACCTTAAGTATTACCTGTCTTGTACGTATTTGGTCAAATCTCAACCGAAATTGAGTAACTGAAATTGAAGCTGGATTTATCCGATGCATTACGTTCATCCACCTAAATAAAAATGTTGCAATTTCAAGTTAGTTAAATGACAAGAAAAAAAATAATTTAAAAGTTAGCTTTTTACCTTCTACAGACTGGGAAACTATCCCCATCAGCCACCTCCTGATCACTTAAAGGTTGAAGTTGTGGGGCTATAGAAGTAATCCTCTCCCAAGCCCAACATTGTAACAAAATCATGCATCCACCAATATTTTCTTGGTGAAGGTGAATGCCATGATCTAGGCAACAATATAGGCAGGCCAAAACTGCAGAGCCCCAATTATAATTTTTGACGACATCCAAGTCAGCTAGCCTAAGTAGATACATGACATGTACCCTAGCTGCAGAAGTGTCTGACATTAAAATGCTTCCAATCAATGTGAGAATGTACGCTCTCACATATTGAGCAATAACCTCATTGTTTGCATTGGGTGGAACCTGTTGGAAAGTGGTCTTTAACCAAGATACTCGAATTGAGTTCCCCCTTATCACCGTTGGTGGTGGAATGACACCTAGATGTTCATGGAAGGTGAAGAATATGTCGTCAACCGTAGTGGGACCAGTTACCACATCTCCGTCTATCAGTAGGCCAAGGAGGACGGCTAAATCTTCTAGTATCACGTGGTTTCTCCATGGGGGAAGTGAAATGTGTGAGTTTCTGATCTTTATCTTTCTAATAAAGAACTGATGAGGAAGTGGTTGACATCCATGTCTGGGATGTACAAGGCGTGTCCGAATCCAGCTTGATGCATTAAATTTATGACACAGGGATCAAGTATGTCTTGGTTGTTTAGTATCCAAACTCCATCTCTTCTCGGTCTAAGAACTCGTTCTCGTCCTTCCCATAAGTCGTGAGTGATATGCTCATGTTGAAGCCGGAGTAGTGACATATCTTGAGGTAGGCGTCCATTTCGTGCCATGCTAAATTAGAAATGGTAAATAAAAATTAGAATCTAAGTGTGCAAATTAATTAAAAAAAATATTAAATCATACTTGAACCTTGAAAATAGAAGCTATCAAAGAAGTGATGAAGTATTCAACACTCTCCCACTACGCGCAAACTTCAAACAATTCTCTCCCAATCTAAGCACAATACATAAACCGAAACTGATGCATATGGATGCAAGTTGAAGGTATTTAAACCAATGCCTTGATTCCTCACGTGAATGCACAACAGCTGTCCATCAATCCTTCAATATTTTCGTGCAATGTGGTTGAGAGCATGCATTCAGAAAAGGCATTTAAAGCTGCCAACACTTTAGACCAGTGCATGTAAAAATTGGACTGTGCATGGCATAGGGAGTAGGAGGAATCTCTGAATTCCACTATTTCCCTGAATTCATGGCTTCGAAGTGGTGAAGCGAGGGGATCCACACATCACAGGCACGATCAACCACGAAATAAATGCAAGCAGATTTGCGCGCGTGCACAATGAAGTCGTCATCAGTGCGGATGACAACCAAAGTGAAGTCGTCATTGGTGCGGACGACTTTCAATTAATGTCGTCAGGCCGCCTGACGGTTTCTGTACTGTTCATTTAATGAAGTCACGTGATGTTAAATGAAGTCGTTGGAAGTTTAATGAAGTCGTTGGCTTCTCTGCACACAATTTAAACACCACATTATTGCTGAAGTCTTATATTTTCACTCTTCACCAAATTTGCACGGAATGGTAGGACAAAGTCAATATCCAGATATTTTGTCTGATTTTAGTGAAGATGAGTTGGTTACCAACCAATATACAATCCATACAACAGATCATACTGGCTCATCAAGTCACACCTCAGTTGAAGCTTCAAATCCAGTGACCGAAAATTCATTATGTATTGGGATGTCTTTTGACATAAAAGAGTCCACAGTGTCATATATCAAGCAATACCACATCGACAATGGTTATAGATTTGTGGTTGTTGAGAGCAAATGTGAAAAATTCATATGTCGATGTGTCGACCACAAAAAAGGCTGCCCGTGGCGTTTACGGGCTGCTTATAGCAAGCAGAGTCTGAATTGGGAGATTAGAAAGATTGGCGGAATCCACACTTGTTTGTCAACCATGCAACCTGCAGATCATGTCAATCTTGATTCCAACCAAATTGGTTCTATTGTGATGAACTCTGTAAAGGAAAATCCTTCCATACCTATCAAAAGTTTGGTAGCTGAAATCAAGAATC
>Ga0214542_1007600_pt1 | contig 18726 bp, 12 predicted proteins | sample CNSS1metaG_FD_160096 | JGI IMG/M metagenome (GOLD analysis project Ga0214542, IMG submission 160096) | Root nodule microbial communities from cowpea collected in UCLA plant growth center, Los Angeles, California, USA - CNSS1 | ecosystem: Host-associated > Plants > Roots > Nodule | place: USA...
AATCCAGAAAAAAAAAAAAAAACAGAGAATAGGGTTTACAGGATGGAAGAAGGGAGAAAAGCAATGATATCAAATCTGTTAAGTGCAGTGGGTTATATGTTACAAAAGGTTTCTCTCTGTTTAATACATGCAAGAGAATTATGTAATGAACTAGAAGACCTAGGTGCAGTGCACTGAATTTCATTCGAATCATCATTTTCAAATATATGCTGCGTTTCTTTCGTGCTTCATTCTATGATTGCTTGTTCCAGCAGTTATTACAAACTTTCTACTTTTTTATTCTGAAGTATTCAGTTAGCAGGCAAAGTTACCATTGTGTTTTGTTAAATGTTTCTCAGCCACGAATTTTGATGTCTATGGCAAGGGATGGATTGCTGCCACCTTTTTGTGCTGACATAAATAAGAAGACTCACGTTCCTGTTAAGGGTACAATAGTTACCGGCGCCGTGGCTGCCGGCTTGGCATTTTCTATGGAAGTCTCTGAACTGGCAGGGATGGTAAGTCTGGAACTTGGGTGCTACGATTTTTAGATTCAGTGGATACAACAAATTTCATTACTACATGAAATAGTGCGTTATAGCAACTAACATTCCTCTAATAACACTCTCTTTAAATACCAACACTATTATTAGTTCACTCTCCTTCAATAGTACGGTCACTAAATTTACTTTGGTTCAGTTCACATAGATATCCCCATACACACACAAGAAGGAGCAATATTGAGTTTTTCCAAAAGCTAAAATCAACTTATCGCCTTGCTTTGGAGAAGTTAAATAACGATATATAAGTCAAGTGCAATAAGATTGCCCCACTATTGGGCTTGGTGTATAAGATGGTGAGTAACCTTTTTAGTAGATCTAGAATAGGTTCTGATGCCATGTTTAGACCTAACTTAACCCAACAAAATTTGTGACAGGATTGCCCCTCACGTGTCCAATTCTTGGCTTGGTAAGTGTATAAATTGGTGAGTGACCCTTCAATCGATCTGGGGTCAGCTCTAATATCATCTTACAAAGTAGCTTTCGCCTAATTCAATCTTACAAAAGTGGGTTGTAAAGCGATGATAGGCCCCATTTACATATTGTACCTAACACTATCTCTATCTCTAGTTGATTTTAGTTATTTTTCCAATATGGCAAGAATACTTGTTCTCTTTTGTGATTCCATACTCTGTTTAAATTAAGTATTCCTAAGGTAGTTCTGATACCCTGTATAGTATGTAAATGTCGATAGTTGTCCTAATATGTATATAACTTTTCTCCTGAAGGTTAGTGTAGGTACACTTTTAGCATTTACCATGGTGGCAATGTCTGTGTTGATCCTAAGATATGTCCCTCCAAATGAAGTCCCAGTGCCTCCATCTCTCAAGGATTCAATTGCGTCAGTGTTGGAGCGGTATAGTTTGAGCAGTTCAGATACAAATGTGGGAGATGTAGATGCTGATACTTCTGACCACACAAAGCCTTTGATCGTTAAGGAGAATGTTTCAGTTGATTTTACCAAACATTTTTCTGGAGGAAACCGTGAGTTATCACTTTCCTTCTCCTTTACCAATATTTTTAATAGATAATACAATTTAGTCTTCATTATGTATAATCCACGCTCAAGAAATTAACATTGGTTCACTTGTTATAATCCTGTCATTTGCATATATTGATTTTCTCCTTCACATATTTATTTATTTTGGGTACAGATATAGTTGAAGCTGAAAGGCGAAAATTTGTTGGGTGGATCATATCACTGATCTTGTTAGGGGCGTTTGTCCTTACATATGCAGCTTCAGATTTCACTCTTCCTAGGTTAGTCTACTTGCAGATTATGTAGCCTTTCTCAAGCTTCACATGCAATGGAAATTTCTCAATACCTAATCAAGGATTCAGGTTCCCTAAATAGTTTGGTGGTTGGTTTGAGATGAAAGGAAATGGGCTATTAGGGACTAGGCCTTATCCTCTGAGAACTGAAGAGGTTTGATAATACTGTTACAGGATAATCTCTTCAATAAATTTATGCACTCATCTGTTGTCTTTCATGTCATTAAGGATTGGATGATGTTCCCAGTTTTTTGAGCATTTTTTTTATGTTATTGCCAGTTCTGTTCGCTTTGCATTGTGTGGAGTTGGAGGTGCTATTCTTTTGTGTGGTTTTGTTTTCCTAATCAGAATAGATCAAGATGATGCAAGACATGACTTTGGACACACTGGAGGTATATCTTACCACCATATCCTTGTGTTACATAAATTCATGAGTAGTGTTGGTTATCTTATTCCTTTCAAATTATGCAGTAGTGTCACACACATGGAGTATATTGAACAAGTGTTGCATATAATTATAACAAGCAATAAAAAAAATAAGCTGACGATTAATTCTATTCAGCTTAAAAGAGATAACTCAATCATTAATCTTTTTCAGGTTTTATTTGCCCATTTGTGCCACAGCTTCCCATAGCTTGCATTCTCATCAACTCCTACTTACTTGTTAATCTTGGGTAAGCATCAATACTTAATTTGTTATAGTTTTGGTTAACCAAACTCGCTTTTCAAATTTATTTTTTTATATCAGGCTGTGTGTGGAAATCTTGAAATTGATGGAAGTAGTTTGATTTCAAGACTAATAACTTAGAATTCCATTGTTATTTAATGAAGTTAATATCAGAATACATCTAGTATTCTATTTTTCCTCTGCCTGCCTTAATAGTGACAAACATAATTTCAATGTTTCTCTGGTTTGTAAAATTGAATGTCCGTGCCGTAGAATGAACTGTCTAATTGAACCAACATTCTAGAATAACAGAGAAGAGTCACATGGATAAAACTGAGATATATTCAATGTAATTTGCAGAATCAGCAGTTCTATGTTGAAACTTTGTTAATGGAATTGCATGTTTCTAATTCTTCCTCATCTTTGTTTCAGATATAGTACATGGTTGCGTGTCTCTATATGGATGGGAACAGGACTACTAGTTTATGTGTTTTATGGCCGAACTAATAGCTTTCTAAAAGATGCAATTTATGTGCCAGCAAAGCAAGTGGATGAAATCTACCATACTTATAGAAGCAGTGCTGCTTAATTGCTTCCATCTCAAGCCAAAGAAAATATTGCAGCTCCCCACCCCCAATTGAACACGTAATATCCCTGTACAGGAAGAGCCTCTCAGATTAGGGTCATGTACATGTTTTCTTTTAGAGAAGAATGTCATTGTGGTATGCCTTAAATCACCTCTCACTTATTCACCATTGTTTAGCAGTTGTACAATACATCTTCAGAAACTTGGGGCATGCTATGTAGATATACATTGAACTTCATACTTTAAATCTCCTCAAATATTTATTCTTTTTGCTCTGGAAAAATTAGAACACCAGATAAATCTATTTTAAGGCTCCTAACATAATAGTCTGTCTACAAATACGCATTTAGTATAACCAACCTTTTAAGTAAACCTATTTCTCTGTAAATTTTCACCGGCAGAATGATTTCAGAGGAGCACTTGCGTTGATCCTGATATAATTACATCAATATACCGGTTGATTGATGGGTTACTAGTTATTCAAGTAGATCAGTGCTTAAACCACATAAATCAATGTAACTAGTATTGTTATATAAGAATATAAATTATTTGTTGCCACAGTAATATATAATATTCTTTGGTAAATTGGTGTGTACAGTAATGCAGCAAATGTTTAACATAGCAGTGCTTTGAAAAAAAATCTTATTTAAAATTTTTGGTTGGCTCGAAGAACCTATTTACCAGTTCAATTCGATAACACTTAGCCACTGATTCAAATTTGTTATACAAACTTTTATTACAGAATTTAATTATACGATCTTTACAGTCTATTGTCTCCGAGGTTTAAGGTTTCTTTGTTATATAGGTCGAGAGTTCTTGGTTTCATTACAAATGAATAAAAATTGCCTAATCCTATCCATCTGAACATCAAAAACAAAATCTATGTTGACTTTTGATTACATTGTCTTAAGAACCTACTATTACGAAGCACTCTTGTGCAAACGTCATTAATCCAGCGGCTATAATTGAACAAATTTACTTTGTAATTTGAGTTTTTCACACAGTTAAACAGAGCTTGTGAATTTGAGTGTTGATGATATATCAAGTCAATAAGTACTCAATACAGTTAAAAACCCTAAATAAATGTTAGATTTTCAAATCATAGATCACACAAGCAAGAATAAAGTACTTTGATATTAAAGTTCTTAATGTCTGAAAACGTTCAAACCTCCCTACAATGAAATTTTCATTCAGACTTCAATCATCATTCGTGACATTTAAAATATATTGAGAATTCGCTAATTGAAGCCCCAGAGCATACCATGCCCGTGTATCCCTCTCTTCTCCAAATGCCTAAAAGGTACATGCAGTTATCTAAGACTGTAAAGATACGTTTTCTAGGTAATAAATTGGTTACTTAAAAACTGAGATGCTGGGACATAGGATCATCCCATGGACATACTGAACATCAAAATTTTGAGACGACAACGGACACTAATTCATTTTATCCATTAGTTCGTTGATGAGATCCTCACGGTTCCCCGTGTCTCCACCCTCCTTGAATAGGGCTTTTGATCCTTTCAATCCTTCAGCTGGCTTGTTGAGTACAAAGGGCCACATAAATCTGACAACTTCCTTAAAGTGGGGACCAGCATTATATAGCTGATGCACCATGTCCTCTATGCAGACAATACCAAACTTTCCTAATTCCTGCATGGGAAAAATTGGAACAATTACAAAATGCAAGTAGGGAGAAAAGATAATCAAAAACCAAGTAGGGAGAAAAGATAATCAAAAACCAAGTAGGGAGAAAAGATAATCAAAAACCAGGGATCCAGGAACTCCATGTATTACCTGTTCAATAACGTTATTATCTGTCAAGGGAACTCTCTGTCCACCAATCCTGGCAAGTCCTTTCTTGTAAATTAGCTCTTTTATGCTTTTAAGGTTTGGATATCTTCAAAAGACAGACATTCACAAAATATATAACAACTCAAGTGAAAAGTGATCTCTTTTTCTTTAGCAATGTACACAACATACACATGAGAATAAACATAACAAGAAATTAAAAAAACAAAACAAAAAAAAAAAAGTTGTATAGGATAGTACTATTCCTCCCAATGCATATAGGGTGAAATACACTTGCCAAGTGTCATACCCAAACAAACAGATTTATTTGTTGGGTTGGTACATAATCAACATGCTTACATTTTCCTTTCCCAAATAACTTGCAGGCATCTCCTATAAGCATCTTTAACTTCAGATATTAACAGTCAGTTCAGATAAACAACTTATTTAAAGTTTTATTGAATACGAACTTTGTTTGGATATACTTCTCCACAAGTACTTATAAGAGAAAAAATAAGATAAATTCAATTAAGCTTCTTACATATACTAAAATCCACTTATGTACTTAGCTTTCATAGCAGTTATTTTCATATATTTTCATATAAATTCTAAAGCTAAGGTGCATAAGTCATATAGTTAAGTTAGTTTTATATAATAGACAAACTCAATGCATTATATCTTCGTTTTTTATTTCTCTTTCAGTGTTTATGAAGTTTATTCAAAGTGCTCACCGCAGAAGTCTGTATGTACAAGTTTCTACAATTATTGTAAATGACTTAAAACAACTTATGGACATATCATAAGATATTTTTCATCAGCCTCAAACACTCTCACACATATCAATACTACAAGATAAACGTAAATAAATAAATAAGTCCTTCCAAATGGACACTAACACTCAGTTTGCCCATGAACATTCCCAGTCTCAATCAATACATGCAATCCCCAGACTTCCACCACTTTCCTTTCAACTCCATAAATCCTAAAAACCCACCAAGTCCCTTGCTACTCGCTAGCACCAAACACATAAAGCACAAAATCAAGAACATAAATTAATATCATACCCATAAGTCACATATGGTTCCACCCTCTGCAGCTTGGCCATTACTCCCTCACTTGGCTTCACAAGAACAGCACTGAACATACTCCTCAAACCCAAACTGTACATCACCTTCCTTGTCCTCGGATGCATGTCCTTTTTCCTAACCCAAACGGAAATAACAGACATATCATCAATCCACAATTCAAAAGGCATCAAATATACAAGCAAAAATATAGGTATAGCTACCAATTTGGCCCCTGTACCCGCATAATCTTTATACTCTAGTCTCTAGACTCAGAAACTACTCATTTTAGTCTCTACACATACACTTTTGAATCTTTACACCTTACACATTTATTATCTGTTTTTTTACTCTCTCCAATTTAGGAGGACAGGGCCCAAAACACATTGAGAATGTATACAAAGAAAGTAAATCTGGCAGTTTCTGAGTGAATTGACGAAAAAAAATGTAAACAATGTAGAGACCAAAATATAATTAAGCCAAAACGAAAAAACAAGGAACTGTACCTACCCCTGTATCCGAATGATTATCAATAGGTTGGAGTTAACTGTAGGAAGTTTTCTCTTCACCCTTCGTTTCATCCTAATGAGGTCCACTTCCTATAAACACACAAAAACCATTAGGTTTCGCAACTTATCACAAAAGCTGCTTGTGAATCAAGCATATTAGGTTCAGATAATCGCTGACGGGAAGTAAGTTATTTGGTTAGTTACCTGGTTGCGATACTCGTGGATGAAATCCTCGGGCTTCTTGATGGATTGAAACTTCTTTTGCTGGAATTGTTCTTTCTTTCTCAACGCCCATGCTTCCCTGTTTTTGCGCTTCTTAAGTATAACCTCAGGGATGTAATTCAGAGGCTTTGGATTCTCTTCTGCCATCTCTGCACACACACACAGTGATTAGATGTCAAACTTAGGGTTTCAAACCCGTAGAGAGAGATAAGAGTTGTGAAGGGAGAGAAACCTGACGGAGATGGTGGCGGGTTATAGCGGCGGAGGAGAAGGACGGCGAAATATCAAAAACCTGAAGCCCTAGAGTATGTATAGTATTTCGATTTGATGTTATATAGTGCTGATTTTTATTTTTTTTTCATTCATATTTCTTTTAATTTCATTGGTGTACATAATTTCTTTCAATTTTACTTTTTTTTAGTGGTTATTTTTTAAAATTTAAATAATTATTTAAAATAATAAAATATATTTCACTTTTATTTTAATAATTATTTTTTAAAATTAAATATTTTCTTATAATAAAAAATTTACTTATAATAAAATTATTAATTATTTATTTTTCTAATTCTATTTTTACAAAAATTGTTTTATGGTTTATTAATATTTTGTTTTAATAATTAAAATTTATTTTATATTTAATAATTTTTTTGCTACAATAAAAGAAAAATAAATATACTATTATACATAGTTCACATTTTATCATATTAAAATATATTTTATCATGCCAAAATACATGTAATTTAATTATTATTTTAACATATTATTTATACCATTAATAAAAAAAACTCGTTTAAGTGTATACAATTTTTTTACTTTTACTTTTCTATAACTGTTTTCTTAAATTCAAATATTTATTTCTAATAAAGAAACTGTATATGGTAAAAATTATTTACTTTTGTAATTATTATTTTTTATATTTTTCTATTATTTAGTAATATTTTTATTTAAATATTTACACTAATAAATATTTTGCTATAATTAGAAAAAGCTGAAGCAAATATATTTCCATTACTATTAATTAATTTAACATGCCATTTTGAAACTATTTTTCAAACTAACTTTTAAATTAAAAAAAAATCAAAATTGAAATGTAACTTGTAAGCCCCTTTTCTGTGCTTTAGAGTTTTGGGCCTGGCCTTTTCGGAGGCCCAAGGCCAGCCCTTCAGTAGGACCCTATACCCCACTCAGTTGCCTCATTTGCATCTTGTCTCCCTTTTCAGAAACAGCAGCTTCCTCTTCCCCTCTGATCCCCTACAAGGTGCTCTGCTAGGGCACAATCTTCTTCCATCCCGAGTTAACAAAAATCGACCCTGTACCTCCTGGTAAGTCGAACTCTTGAGCCTTGGGTCTACTTTCTTCCCCTTCTTCCCGCTGTTTGAGAATGTTGGTCAGTTAGGGTTCCGTTTATTTACCTCGTTTTGTGCTGATTTCCATGTTTCAGCTCACTGCTCTAGCCCTTGGAGCTGAAATACTTCTTAGTTGCGGGTTTATTTCGTTTTAGCATCTAAGCAAGGTAAGGGGAGCTAGCTTTAACCGTTTAAAGTTGTTTTGGGTGCCATTTTGGTTTGTTGCATGTTTATATGCTTGAGAAGTATGTGTAATCGATTGAAACTGGGTGCATGTGTTTTTGGTTGTTGGATTGAACGGTTACTCTGTTGCATGAGTGTGGACAGTGGCAAGAGCTGTCAATCTCGCCCAGGCGAGCTCGTCTCGCCTAGGCGAGAGTGTCTGAGACCCACCCAGGTTTTACTCGAGCAGCTCGCCCAGGCGAAAGGCCCTTGTCTTTGAGCGATGCGTTGTCTCGCTCAGGCGAGAGTACCTCGCCCAAGCGAGTTCTCGAAGGGGAAGCTGGTGTGCTCTGTTCGCAGCCTCGTCCAGGCGAGGTGTTTTATTTTTGGGCGAAGGACGGTCTCACCCAGGCGAGCTGATCTCGCCCAAGCGAGATGCTCGCAGAGTGCCCTGTTCCAGGCCTCGCCTAGGCGAGATGGCCTAGCTTAAGTGAGACAGTCGCTGCAACTTAGGCGAGGTCTTCTAGCCCAGGCGAGAATAGGGTAGTTTTATGTTTTTGAATTCATGTTTACTTGAGTGTGGCTATTTCTCTCGAACATGCAAAATTATGGTGTGATTTCATGAGTTGTATGAGTTATATGCACTAAAATCTGTATGATAGCATGAGTAATGTATGAAGTTGTGTTTGGATGGTTGATAATGAGCATGAGAAATTAATGTTGAGGTAACAAGTGGTGGTTATGTGATATGAAACATGAGATTGGTGTGAAATAGGCATAATTCCATGAGTCTCGTGGGGAGACTTTATGGTGGCGTGTAATGTATATATTAAGGTAAGGATTCAAGTAAGGATTGCATCCCGAAACTCTAAAGGGTCAGTGAGTCTCAAGTAGAGCAAACTGACCCAAGTGGTGAGAGTAGCGGGAGGCCCTAGTCTTTGGCAGGATAATGGCCTTAGATGCTTAAAGGCTAACCTTGTGTGTGGTAGGGTGAAACCCATTGGCAATGGCTCTGCAGAGCAGTAGAGGCCACCACAAGTGCAAGTGTCCAGTGAATCCGATCTTGATATATGTATCCGGATAATAGAGTCATAGGTGTCTTGCTTGTTTGCCATCATATGATTTATGTGTCTCTGTGTTATGCCTGTATATGTTTATGCACTTATTCTTTTACTCTATGATAAGTTTCATGTTACACTAGCTTACCCTTGCATTTTGTGTTGTTTCTGTTATGTTTCCTCTTTTGCGATGATCACCTTCTGGTAGGAGCAGATGAGAGGGAGGTTCAAGCTGGATCTGAGAAACGGAGTGGTGCGGCCTAGATTCCCTGTCTGGATGTCTTAGGAGTAGTTTCATGGCCATGAGGCCTTTTGTATTAGTTGCCTTGAGGGCAACCCTTTTGCAAGACTGTCAAACTTTAAAAAATTTCCTTTTGCTTAGGGCTATGTGGTATGCCTAAGTTTCCTTTTAAGTACTTCAGGATGACTGTAATAGTTACCTTTCGTACGCTTCATGTTCATCTGAGTGTTTCTCGTTATTATGATTGTGTGATGTTTTATTTAGTAGTGTAATCTATTAAAATGGGATGTCACATTTAGCTTGTGTTATTCTGATGAAACAGCTTCCCTTCTCATTTCATTATATCTTTTATTTGTATTATTACATCCAGTAATTTCTCTCTTCTCTCTTTTTTTTTTTCTATCCCGACAATAGGGTGTAATTTAGTAATGTTACATTTGGTTTTGAAGTGAGTGTATTAATTATATGAGAGACATTATTATGATGTTTTGTAGCAAAATTTTCTTGCAGCTATAACAGGGTCAAGATCTGAGGCTTTGATCGGTGATTATATGATAAAGAAAGAGAATGAAGAACACAATCAACGGTCTTGGTTTTAGCCGGTGAGAAAAACTTTGAAGAGAGGAGGCATTCAGTTTTCCTCCCATCCAGCTTGTCATCATCTGAAGTGCAGCTTTTGGTTGATCCATTGGAACCATGTGCCCTGCGCCATGCACCTGTTAACAAGGGTAAACAATGGATACATGAACTATAGTTGACATTTGAATCTATGAAATGAAAAACATAAGTCCTATAGAATTCAAAACCATGAATGAACACAGACCTTGAGAAAAGTGAGAGGTCCATAGCTATTAAGAGAACCTGCTTCTGCACCATCAACCACAAATTTCCCTGTTGGAGATATTTGAAAGGCTTTTTGGCCTGACCACTGCATGGCTTCTACCCACCTTGAATTCCCTGCCATATTCAACAACACATCAACAACTCAAACATATATTTTCAACCCAAATATGTGAACAACAACTCACCAAGCCAATTGCATATGAGATCTTCTTCTCCAGCATACACCAGCACCTTCATTCCTTCTTCAAGAAGATCAGGAATCCCCACTTCCAGGTTTTTCATCCAGTCTTCCATCATCGCAAATCGAACATCTAAACTGCATAAGGCATACCCCAAGTCATCGCTCACACCTAAAGCACTCTTCACTTTCTGCATGTTTAGCAATCTCTCCACGTTTGTGAAGTTGTAGCACATAGGCCCCTCACACTTCTTTCTGATGTCGTAGTACTGCACTTTGTGTATCACCACAATCAGATAACTAAACACTTAAGTACCTTCTCTTCTTTCGTTATTATTACTTACATTAATGTTGTCGGTAAAGTTTAAGATACGCTGGAAAATCTTATAACAACTATATAACGCATCGGTGCAATTGTTTCCACCCTGAGTTTCTGAAGAATCATACACAAACAACGTCAAACACCATAGTAGAAAGAAAGGGATGGGAGTGAGTGAGAAATGGAAAAATTGTACCGCAAGTTTTAGTGGCTTGTTCACAGTCTGGGATTAACATGCTGACGTTGTCGTACTCAGCCTGTGTAATTATTCTGTTGTCAAATGCAAAATCTGGGTATGCTTGGTATTGAATTGCAGGATCGGTTAACCCGTTACCGATAGCAAAACCCTGTTGTTATGTTCAAGGAGTCAATGCCAGCAAAAACAAGTTATTTCATTCATTAACCTTTCTCAGTCATATCATATGTACATATATTGTGCAAGACCTTGAGGTTTATATGAAGTGTTTGATTTTGTTTATTTCCCTGGTTAACCCGGGATGCAAGTGCAGGAACATAGTGTCCACCATATGATTCACCAAAGATGTAGAAGTCATTCTTAACGAAATCAGGATGCGTCTTGAAAAACTCCTGCATTTATAGTAAAATCAATCATTTATGGATACATTATGAAACAAGGGACTTTTATATAATTAATTATCACCTGCAAGAAATCGTATAAATCATTGCTAACGCCGGCTTCATCGTGTCGAATGTCACTGTCGTCAGAAGAGTAACTGAAACCTGTCCCAGTTGGTTGGTCAACAAATATAATATTTGATGCCTGCAAAAATGAGAAAAAACAAGTTGTTGATACAATAACAAAAGAAGTTTGGTGTATGTTTTAACAGTTTCTATGAAGGAAACATGGAACTTGAGTAATGTGAGACCTGATCCCAACCGTAATCATTCCATGTAAGAGACAAGTTATTGGTGATATGAAAAGGACCGTTTTCGTAGAACAAAGCTAATTCACTTCCACACCCTGGTCCTCCAGTCAACCATATCACAACAGGATCATCCGTACTTTTCCGTGATTCAAAGAAAAAGAAGAACATCCTGCATGTCATACAAAGTAGATGCATATATTTATGGGAACTGAAAAAGAAGCTCGATCTTAATGAATCATTATGAAGGAAAAAAAAAGTTTTTTTCTGAAGCCCTTTTGACTTATCAAATGACATTTACTCAATCATTCTAAATGTCATTGTCATAACACTTTGTGATTCCAGAGAAGTGTGATATATTATTTACCTTGCAGCTTTGGAATGAGGAAGTGAATAATAGCCTGCATGGTGACCAAGGTCTTCAACAGAAGGCCCAGAATCACCAAGAAACGAGAACTTCTTCTCCACGATCATACCAGGGACAAAACCATCATCGTCATCATGGCTTCTTATGAGCTTTTCTGCATGTGATTGTGGCTGGTGGGCAGGGTCATGAGAGGGATCAGAAGTAGCAAAAGAAGAGGAAAGTGAAAGGAAGAAGAAGAAGAGAAGAGAGAGTTTGGAGGATGGTGATGATGGCAATGACATGTTGTTTGCATTTGTGAAAAAGGCAAGGCAATGACTTTGAATTTATAAAACTTTCCCAGTGCAGAAGATATACACTAAAAGTTAGAATAAATAGGATATACGTAGAGGACATTGAGACACAAGAAGATTTTTGTTTTATATCCTATCTGTTATTTGATTTTCAATTGCACTACGCAAGGCAGATAAATTACAAGATGAATACACCCTTCTCTTACCTAGTTATCTTTTATAGCTATGCAAATCAAACTCACTTGCCAAACAAAGTGCAATACAACATACATTGTTTTAATTCTCAAATTGTTGTGAAAAATCAATTTGTTCCCTATAGAAATTATTTTGTATGATATTATAAGTTGACTTAACGGTCAAAATTTTGGTCTCTTCTCCCTTTCATTCTCATGTGTTTTGATGATTTGTATTGTGAAATTTCATTCCTAATCCATTAACCTTATTTAATTCTTATCCAAATAGTTCCCTTCTCCATCAAAATTTTTATTTCCACCTCATATTATTTCAATTTGCTCATCTTTAAGACCAAAACTTGCTTATCAATTCAATCGTTATACATTCAAGAGTATTTTTGTGTCAAATATATATAATTCCATTTATCATGCCAAAATTTAATTTTTTATCTCTTTGTTATATTATTGTCAAACCAATTTGCGTTTTTTTTTTTAAATCCTTTGCACCGATTCATTTTTTTGTTATACATTTCTTATTATTGTCAAACTTATAAAAATTGAACTAATTATATATAGTCACTATATGTTCATTTAAGTTTATAATTTCTTCGTGATATTTTTCGTTTGTACAATTAAGATTAATATGCATTACAAATTAATACATAATAAAAGTTTGATGGAGAGCAATTTGTGTAAGTTAAACTTTTTGTTGTAAAATTTTACATGATTTATTCATACAAAATTATTTAACTACAGTTTTTAAAAAATACATCTTCAAATTATTCATGGACACTGAAAAAGATGATTTCCACCTCATTCAATTAAATATATGAAATATATATATATATAAAGTATCTTTCAAATGTATTATTATATATTTTTAAGTTAATTAATATCTAACATAATTTAAATTATTAAAAAAAAAACTGAATGATATTAGAGTGATTAGTTATTATAGAAGGAAAAATAGCATATTAAGTAGAATTTGAATAATTAATGAATCACGCCATGCTTATTTTCCCCTGTTGGTAATTGTTTTTATTTATAAAAATACTCCATATTATATTGGTGCAGGTGATTACAAACCGCTGTATATTTTTTGAGCATTGTATCATCCAAACATCCAATGATATTATCGGTCTTAGTTATTCACGACGAGAGAAATGTAGTTTATATGAGAATCTTCTCTAGCCATTAAATTCCCTGTATTAGTAGATTTACTCAAACACTCTAAATAATTTATGTACTATGTTTTTTACTTTTCAATAAATCCAATCAATCTGTAACGACATTTTTAGCATAGAACAAGAGCAAAAGTAGAGGGTGTGGCCCCTGGGTGAATCATATAATATTTATTCAGAAAAGTTGTATAATTTTATTCAAATTGTACCCAAAATAATTGTGATTGTTACACGGTGTTTGGTTTATGTTTAATTATCTCCTTTTTGTTTAGGTCATTTTCCCTCCCATCCAACGTTTGAACATCTGAAGTGAAACTTTTGGTTGATCCATAGGGACCAAGTGGCCAGCCTCATATACCTGTTGAAATCTCATATTAATCCAAAAGTGAAATTAACACTCTAACTCAATAATATTAATCCAACCCTAAACACAAACCTTGAGGAAAGAGAGAGGTCCATGGCTTCTAAGAGAACCTGCTAGTTCACCATCAACCATGAATATCCGAACAGGAGATTTTCCAAAACCCTTCTGCCCTGACCACTTCATGCCATCAACCCACCTTGAATTCCCTATCAAAATCACATTCATTCATACATCACCATAATATCCAACACAGAATCTCAACTCAATTTCAAAACAAGATCAACTTTCAAATCAACCAACTAGCCTCACCAAGCCAATTGCATATCAGATCTTTTACCCCAGCATACACCAGCACCTTTATTCCATCCTCAAGAAGACCAGGAATTCCCACATCCAGGTTTCTCAGCATGTCTCGCAACATAGCCGCTTGAACTTTCACACTGCATAAGTTATACCTGAACCCATCCTTCACACCTAAACCACTCTTCACTTTCACCATGTTTAGCAACATCTCCACGTTTGCGAAGTTGTAGCACATATTCCCCCCACCACACTTCTTTCTGATGTCATAGTACTGCACTTTGTGTATCACCACCACAATCAGATAACTAAACACTTAAATACCTTCTCTACTTTCATCATTGCTATATATACTTACATTAATGTGGCCGGCAAAAAACATTATCCGACCGAAAATGCCTTCACAAATATCTAACGCTTCGGGGCAACTCTCTTCACCTGCATCCGTTTCGAAAAAATCATACACAGACAACAACATCAGAAAGTGAAACACCATGGTAGAAAGGAATGTGAGTGACAAATGGAAAAGTTGTATTGTACCGCAATTTTTAATGGATCGTTCACAGAGTGGGACTAACTTTCTCACGTCGTCGTACTGAGCTTCTGTAATTATTCTGCTTTGTAATGCAAAATCTGGGAATGCTGCGTATTGAATTGCAGGATTTGTAAACCCGTTACCGATAGCAAGACCCTGTTGTTATGTCGAATGAGTCAGTGCAAGCAAAACCAACAACTCAATTAATTAACCTTCATTTCATTCATTAACATTTCCCAGTCATGTATATAAGACATTTTGTACGACCTTGAGGTTTATATGAATTCCTCGTTTTTGTTTATTTGCACGGTTAATCTGAGATGCAAGTGCAGGAACGTAGTGTCCAGCATATGATTCACCAAAGATGTAGAAGTCGTTCTTAACGAAATTACGATGCGCCTTGAAAAACTCCTGCAATTGTAGTAAAATGAATAAGTAGATCTTGTTTATACACATGATAAAACAAGGAACTTTTATGTAATCACCTGCAAGAAATCGTATAAATCATTGCTAACGCCGGCTTCATCGTGTCGAATGTCGCTGTCGTCAGAAGAGTAACTAAAACCTGTCCCAGTTGGTTGGTCAACAAATATAATATTTGATGCCTGCAAAAATGAGAAAAAAACAAGTTGTTGATACAATAACAAAAGAAGTTTGGTGTAAATTGAATAAGGTTATTACCAGATCCCAGCCATAATCATTCCATGTAAGAGACAAGTTCTTGGTAATATGAAAAGGACCATTTTCGTAGAACATAGCTAATTCACTTCCACATCCTGGTCCTCCGGTCAACCATATCACAACAGGATCATTCTTGTTCTTTCGTGATTCAAAGAAAAAGTAGAACATTCTGCATGTGGTAGAAAAGTAAAATTGCAATTGTAATCATGTGACATTACTCTGAATTAATCCCACTCGGTACTTTTCCATTTCAATCAAATCATTGGAATGAACAAGTATATAGAATGAATGAAATGTGATATATTTACCTTGCAGCTTTGGAATGAGGAAGTGAATAGTAGCCTGCATGGTGACCAAGGTTTTCAACAGGAGGCCCAGAACGACCAAGAAACGAGAACTTCTTCTCGACGATCTGGCCAGGGACAAAACCAGCATGATCATCTTCTATGATGTTAATTGATTCCTCTGGGAATAGGTTAAGGCTTCTAATGAGTTTTTGTGCATTTGAGTGTAAGTATGATGCGTTGGCAGGGTTATGGTTGAGGCCATGAGAGATTGCAGAAGAAGAAATTGAAAGGAAAAGAAACAAAACAGTGAGACAAACTTTGGAAAGTGTTGGTGTTGATGCCATTGGCAAAGCCATGTTCTTCCCCAATACTGGAATAGCAGAAGATGGTTATGAATTTATAGCAGAGACTGTGCAGACAAACTTTACATTTACTGACACATACGTACTCCTATACGGGTTTATGATTATTTTATAATTAATTAATGTTTAAATCATTCTAAAATTTGAGTATTTTCTTTAAGTGATTTTATTAAAAATAATGCTGCATCTTTTTTGCATTATTGTCCTTTACATATTTTCTTACAGAAAAGAAATATCAGTTTAATTAACTTTAAGATTTTGAGTATTTTTAATTAAATTTTTATTAAAAAAATATTTTATTAAATGATTAAAATGTTTATATTTTTTAATTCCGTTAGTTAGGAAAATGTGACTGTTTGTTCATACAGTAATATTATGAACTTGAAATAAAAAATAGTTTCAAAATCCTAATTACTTTTACCAAACATCATTTTGTGTCTTTATTTGACATTTTGTTTTAATATTAGGACAATCAGGGTTTCTATCTTTATTTTTCTTTGATTTTATGGTATTTTAATTGACAACACACAATAAAACATTATAAATATCTTTATACTTAAGAGAATAGAATTTTTTAATACAATCCCATTAAAAACACTTAAAGAGATTTAAGTGTGTGTGTGTGTGTGTTTTTTTTTTTTACATATATGTAAGCAATGATCATTTTAAAGTAACCTCTACATTAGTACCGATTGATGACAAATTCAAATAGGGTGAATTTAAATGAAAGGTATAAAATTTTTGAGTACTTAATAAAATACAATTTTTTTAATAGAAACTCAATTGAAAATAGTAGAATGTAATAAGAACTAAACACTTAATTAAGTTTTTAATTTATAATTATATTTTAAAAAATATTAAATAAATTATGTATTATTAAAATAAAACTTTAAATATAATAAGAGAAAAAATTTCGACTATAATAAGTATTAAGGTATAGTTAACTCAATCCAAACAAGTTGACTTATCAATGGTTAAACTGAAAACCCAGTTTTTTGTTTTGGTAAGTCATAAATTTAATAATTTAATTTGTCCCACATGGATTGGTTTATTAGTGGTTGAGGTGAAAGTATGTAAAAATTAAAATAGTAACTTATTATATAATTGGATAAAAAAATAATTTATATAAAAATAGTAAATACCTACGTAATTAAAAGTAATTTATAATTTAATTAAAAGGATGATTACAAAATTATAAAAAATCACTGCAGTGAATTACAAGTAAACCTACATTCAAACCTATTATCTTACATAATAAGACAAGTTCAATTTTACCTATATTTAAAACGTTATATTTTTTCAACTCAATCATTTCAAAAATAGGATTAGTTATGTCAACTAATTAGAACATGATATTCTTAACCGTTACTATATTTTTCATATTAATTAAAGTATCACTAAGTCATTACTTCGATATAAAATATTATTATGTAATAAAATAAGATAAAAGATTGAAATTAATTCATTTTACTTATCCTTCGAAACACTCTCTTTTCCTGTTTAATAATAATAATAATAATAATAATAATAATAACTTTTAAATATTTAAAACTTAAGAAATTTTATCGTATTCTTTTATTGCGATCATAAAGAACTTGTAAAGTAACCGAGGAAGCAATCAATAGACCTAATTAAATGAGAAATATACTTTCATTAAATATTAATCAATAACACATTAATGCATTAAATGAGAAGTAAAATCCTTGAAAACCAAATTAATTAAATTAGTCAATATTTTTAACTTATTTGAATATGTTTTTGAAAAACCTGAAAAAGATCTAAACAAACGAAAATTAGTATTATATATATGAAATTTACTAACGTAATTATATAATTTTTTTTTATAATTTTTGTTATTATTTAATTTGTACAATTCAGTTATGATTTATGATGCATATATACGATACGCATATCGGATACGGCACGTATCTGATACACCTATACGCTAATTTTGAAAATAATAAGATATGACACTTGATATATGCATAATAAAAAATATACAATTTTTTTCAAAAAAAAATGAGAAATATATGATTATTCTTGTGCGAATCTAAATTAAAATCAAATGTATTAAATATTTTCAATATAAAAATTTATAAATTATTGTCATTATAAAAAGCGTTATTGGTATATATATATATATATATATATATATATATATATATATATATATATATATATGTATATATATATATATATATATAGTTGGCGTCAGTTAGGCGGTATGTAGACTTTTGTTGCTCTCCACGGTGCTTTCGGATTAATAAGTTTCATGTTATGTCAATTTGAACTTGTTCGATCTGTTCAATTGCGACCTTATAATGCAATCACACTCTCATGTCCAATTGCATCTCCTTGTACTTCTGGACCCCACAATAACAACAAAAAGTGTGCTAAACTATTAGCGGGAGTGAAAACTGCATCGGTTAAGAAGTTGCAACCTTCTAAATAAAAATTTGTCAAGCTATGAGTATACCATGAAGTTACGAAAACGAAACAGTCTATATA
>Ga0214542_1007603_pt1 | contig 18718 bp, 8 predicted proteins | sample CNSS1metaG_FD_160096 | JGI IMG/M metagenome (GOLD analysis project Ga0214542, IMG submission 160096) | Root nodule microbial communities from cowpea collected in UCLA plant growth center, Los Angeles, California, USA - CNSS1 | ecosystem: Host-associated > Plants > Roots > Nodule | place: USA...
AAAAAAAAAAAAATAAAAAAAATTCAAAAAAACCAGGAAGTGACACGTGGCAGTCACTGTTCATGGCCGTTAATGATTTAAACGGTGTTAGCAAAAAAGACCCAATTGAACAAAATTGACGAAAATTGGGACCTATTTGAACACAAAACCAAAATTAGGACTTCTTTCAAAAAACTTGACGAAAATTGGGACCAAAAAGGTATTTTAACAAAAAAAAAAATTTAAACTCTTACAAAAAAAAGAGAGAAAGGAAAATAATTTTAAATTATATTGAAAACAAAAAATTAATAACTATTATTATTTTCCATAAACAAAATCCAGAAAACACAGTAAAGACGAAAGAACATTGCAATTTGTGTATGTTCATTGTTCCTGGTTAGGGTTTCGCCATGGAAGAAAGCCCTCGAGCTAGCAGAAAGCGAAGCCACCCTTTTTCTTCTTCTTCTCCGTCTCCTCCACTCTCCAAGCGCCCCAATTTCCCTTCCTTCCAAGACATCCCCAATCTTCCTTCCAACATCAAATCCCTCTGTCACCTCATTGCCACTACCTCCGCCGCCGCCATCGAGCACGCCCTCGAATGCGCCGCAGTCATCATCACCCCTCACGACGTCGAGGAAGTCCTCAGACTCTCCTACGGCTTTCCAGGCCAGGCCGTCAAATTCTTCCGGTGGAGCGGCCGCCAACTCCACGACAAACACACTCCCTATTCCTGGAACCTTGTGGTCGACCTTTTGGGCAAGAATCGCTTCTTCGACGCGATGTGGGACGCTATTAAGTCAATGCAGAAAGAAGGGCTACTCTCGCTGGCCACGTTCGCCTCTGTCTTCGGGAGCTACGTCATCGCCAACAGAACCCGGGAAGCGATAATGGCGTTTGAGGTTATGGAGAATTACGGTGTTGTGAGGGACGTGATTGCTTTGAACTCATTGTTGAGTGCAATTTGTAGGGATGGTAGGACAGTTGATGCTTGTGATTACTTGCAGATTGCTAAGAAATTTGTCCTGCCGGATGCCGATTCTTACGCGATTTTGATGGAGGGATGGGAGGGAGAAGGAGATAAGGGTGTGTTTGGTGCGAAGGAGACTTTTGCTGAGATGGTGATTGAGATTGGATGGGATCCTGCCAATGTGCCTGCTTATGATTCATTCCTGTGTGCCCTTGTTAGAGGGCCTGATGGATTGCTGGAGGCTATTAAGTTTGTTGATTCGATGAGGGATAGGAGGTGTTACCCTGGTGTGAGGTTCTTGAAGGTTGCATTGGATGAGTGTGTCAAGTTTCATGATGCTAGGACTGCAAAGTTTTTCTGGGAGGTGTTGGTGGAGGTGGGGAGGGTGTTGCAACCCACCACGGAGATGTACAATTTGATGATTGCTTTGTTTTGTTATTGTGGTGATACTGATTCTGCGAGGAGGATGCTTGATGAAATGGTTTTCCGAGGGGCCTTTCCTGATGTGGCGACTTATAATTTGCTGTTTAAGTTCTTGATCAAGGGGAGGAAGTTGAGGGAGGCGTCTGCAGTGTTTACTGAGATGGTGAAGAACGAGTTCGTGCCGGATCAGGATAACTGTGATACTGCGGTTAAGGTATATGTGGATGGTGGGGAGCCTCTTTTGGCGATTAAGGTTTGGAAGTGTTTGGTTGAGAATTATCAGAATGATTTGGAGCGGACTGCGAATTTTCTGGTGGTGGGGCTTCGTGATTTGAATAGGGTTCCGGAGGCGGTTAAGTATGCCGAGGATATGATTGAGAGAGGAATCAGGTTGTCCTCTTCCACACTGTCAAAGCTGAGACAAACCCTTGTCAAGGAAAGAAAGGAATTTGTGTATGAAGAACTTTTGAGAAAGTGCAAATCTCAATAAGTGCTTTGGAATTTGCTAAAATTGTGTAGTTTAATGTTAGTACCAAAGTTGAATGTTTAGCTTTATCTGCTATAGAGGGGGAAATTTTGAAATGGTTATTATTTAAGGTGATGCTTTGATTATGCTGGGAAGTTGTTGGCTGTGGCATGTATCATCTTTGTATATTCTTACTGCAAAAGATCCTTGTAGAATTGCTTTATAAGGCTAGAGTGGATGAAGTTCATATACATTTTTTGTTTCTGGTAATATTATAAAAGAAAAAAGGCTTTATCTGTTTTTATTGATCTTAATTTCTTTTTTTCATTTGTTTCTGATTTTATCTAGATTATCATTTTTGGCTATTTCTTCACTTTTGCATGCATTTGTAGTACTTATTGGTCTGAATTTCACAGCTAACTGTTTAGAAACAAAGAGAAAAAAATGTACTTGAAGTGGTGGGCTATACAGTGGATTAACTCTTTTTTCCAAACTTGTATAGACCTTTATTTTCTATACATGATTCAATGATCTATCTGGAGGTTTCAACGAGCACCCTTTAAGTTTGACCTTGTATTGTTCTGGTCTATAGAGGTTATCTGGTGTCTGCACTTATTTGTAAAGGGTCATCAATTGTCAATTGTGCTCATTACATTAAGTGTATTTAGAATTAGATCTTTTGTTTGTAATTATTCTTACAAGATTGAAAGATCTTTAGCTTGCTGCGAGACACACTATTTTTTAGATTTAACACAGGGTTCTTAGCAATCCTGCTTGAAAACGTGAGTCTACCTTCGCTTTTAGTATTATTAGACAATTGGTTTGTAATTTTGTTTACTATTTGGGATCATAATCACAGCATCTATATGTTAGAATTGATAGTAGTAAACTGGAATTGATAGCATTTAGTTCTTTCTTTTATATGATATCAAGCCAGCTGAAGAAGGCTTGTCACCTTATTCGGTGTTTGGTATCCCTGGTTGAATTTAAGTACCCTTATTTATTTTGGATAAATCTCACTATATGTTTGGGCCTTGTTTTGATTAGATATCTCAATACGTGACTAGGCCTGATTTTGATTATATCTCAGCACATGCATGGGTCATAATGTGATTACATTTTAGTGCATGCTTGGGCCTTGATTTTACGATTTAATGTTAATTTTTTTACGTAATCGAATACTTGATGACCAAGATTGTTTGGTTGCATATTAGAGGAAATTGACATGTTTTTGAAACTTAGTTACAATTGTGGTTTCAAACGTCAAAGAACATGCTATTTCCATTTCAACCATTAAACAACACGACTCCACTAAACTGAGGAATTAACTTTTTGAATGAAAAGTGAAAAGTGACAAATTTTATTTGTTGATAAGAAAATTAACTCTTTATCTTACGTGTACAATTTTTTTTATATGTTAACTAAATGTTATTAATATATAGAAATTTTGTTTTTATCAAGAGTCTCATCGAGTATGATGAGTTATTGATGTGGTACTTAAGCTTTGATGTTCTCGTAATTAATAGACTAGTTTGTTTGGATGGACTCTCCTCTTATGCTTAAATTCTAGCAATTGGAGTTTTTCATTGAAACTTGAGTTGCGAAAAGAGTTGTAGGTTGGATTAAGTTGCAATACAAATAGGATACTGATAGAGGAGCGAAATTGTCTCAACGAAAAAAAAGTGCTATTTGGTATGTACGATTTTATAAATTCTAAATATAATTAGAGAATGAATACGTAAAATTTTCCCCAAACTTTATTACAAAATTTCGATTAACGTTGTCCACCACATAATTGCAGGCTAAGTGTTGAGCCATTTTCAATCCAATCTATTTTCATGTCTCATTATAAGAAAACTTCATCTCACAGCGGAGACACATCACACCAAACCATATATGACCTCCCTCCATTAAAAAAAGAAAAGAAAAGTTAAGTATCTTTTTCGTCCATGAACTTTGATCCAAATTTAGAATTCGTCCCTCTCCGAAACTTTTATACATTTTGGTTTTTAAACTTTAAAAATGAATGATTATAGTCTTTTTAATCCAATTACGTTAATTTTTTTTTCACGTATCGAATGCGTTTCATATCAGTATTAGAGTTGTTTACACTGTTTGACCCATACCCGGTTCAATATCTACTGGAAAATATGTTCGGCACCTTAAATAAAATTAACATAATTGAGTTAAAAATACTATTTTCATTCACTTTTAAAGTTTAGAGACAAAAATGTATAAAAATTTCGGATAGGAACGAATTTCAATTTTAGATCAAAGTTCATGAAGTAAAAACATACTTAACCTAAAAAAAATACTTGATGTGTTTTCTGCCTTCACTTCACTTAACACTTCCTCTAATCAAGTTTTACTTATTAGCATATCAATTAAGTTCAAATAAATAAACACTATTTTATCCCAATTTAATAAATTAAAAAAAATCATGAAAAAATCCTGTTAATTAATTAAGAATTCTGGGGCATGTTACTGCCCCCACCAGACTTCTACAGCAATGAAAACCTTTAACAGCATTTAAACAAGGCCTTTAACCCTATGCTTGAGGTTGAAATATATAAAGACTTGAAAACATTTTGAAGAGAACAGGTTCTGATGAATGGTCGAATATGGAAAATGATACTGCTGATTTGGTCCTACTTATCTTTTCTGTACAAATGTTATGTTAGGTTGGCTAAAGCTAAAGCCTAACACAGCTAAAATATGACCTCAAATATAACTATGTGTAACTGTATACAGCTTGAGTCTTCAATTACGGAAACAAAATGCTGAAAAGAGATTAGAGATTGATTTGATACTTCACCATATAACTGCAACTCCTGACACAGACTTTCATAAGAAATACCAACTAAGTTTTAGTTAGGCTACACCACTTGTTTAGTTTGCACTTCAATTTTAGACACCATTTCAGATTCACATATACTGAATCACATACAAGAATAGCCTTCATCTAGGTTCTATTCACTGAATCAAAAGTAGATACTAAAATTAGTGAAAAACACTGTCTAATCTCATAAATTTTCTCTACCTCACCTTGCACCATGAACATGAGGTTGAAAGTAAATATTCCAACTATCAATGTCTTAACATTTTTGTAGCAATTTATGATGATTTTGTTGTTGTTGACATGGTTTGACATGATAGTGTTAATGGAATTCCAGCTAATTTCGGCTCATAAACACTGTATTGGATTAGATATCTAGGTTTATGTACATTATTGAAAATCTTCTTTAGGCAACATTATTGCATAACAGCAAAAGGCTAGTTCTACATGACATTTTTTTACTATGACCAGCTAATCAATGTGGAGATGCTACACCTAATAAATTTAATTGATTGTTTTGGATGCAGTTTTAAAAACATTTATAAAGGAATTTAATTTTGATAGTACTAAGTTGGAAATATTGTTACTGTACCTAAAATCAAAAACAAATTTTAATAAATGTCATTAAGAAGGAACACAACAACCACCACCTTGGAAAAGTAGCCCTTTGTTTGAAACAGTTGATCTAGAAGTACTGAGTTGGTTTATAACCAATTAAACACACACTTTTCTACTTTATTAAGGATAATTATGTTATATACAACTTTTTAGACAATTAAATGAGAGAAAAAATATATATATGTTTTCTTTTACAAACCAAACATGCCATAAAAGAAAAGCAAAATTATCGATGTGCCGTACGAGTCCTTGCACAGAAACTACACCGATAAACTTTAAGTTCCTTAAACGATAAGGTTTGTACTATGAGGAGGTTAACTTATCAAATTTAATTTCCTTAATTTTCATTACACGATAGTCAACATACCCTAGTTATGTTGGTGTGAGTTTGTATATTCATGAGTTATTTTTAGGGGGAGGTGGTAGTTGTAGTAATTATTATTTGTACTAATTAGTTTGTTGAAACATCTATGATTGATCGATGGATGAAAATTTTGTATGTTTGTATACGGTAGTACACAATGACATTATATTTACAAGATTTTCTTAACCTCAGAAGGGTAAGGAAAATGAAACATTACCAAACCTTGTTTGGTTCGTAAGATATATAATATAAGTGTCCTTCACAAAATAAACCCGACAATAAGAAAGATAATATGTAACTAATTTTCATCGTAAGAAGACAAAGAGAACGAAAAAGACTCGGTCGCTAGTGCTATTAGATAAGGTAATGTATATCATTTGTTAAATATATGTTTCCTATTTATTCAAACTTTGATGAATTTTTTGTCAAAATGTTGAAGGTCGAATACACAATACATTTTCTCAAAAAAGGAAAAAAATTATAATAAAAGTTCAGAAGCAGAGATGGAAGTGCTTTGTTCTTGGATGCTTGGGCTCCCCGAATTTTTAAATCTCTTTTCAATATATACACATGTACAATATTTTAATGTTAAGGTAAACATTTTATTTTAAGTTTTGTTACATTATATTATAGATGTAATAATATCCTAGAATTTTTGAAATTTTTTTTAAAATTTAATTACTTTTACAAATTTATTAGGAATTAAATTATATATATATATATATATATATATATATATATTAAGGCTAGCTGTATTTTCTATAAAATATGCAAGTTAGTCTATATTTTATTTAATATATTTTCTTTTATTTTCAATTTTTTATTACTATCTAAATTTTATAACATTGATTTCATTATGATGTAATTTAGGAATATCTAACATAAATTTTTTTTAACGAATGTTATTTTCGGTTTTTGATGTTTGTTAAAGATTTAACGTTATAGTGAGAAATGTTAAATTGATGTATGTTGTCTCTTAATATACTATCAATTTAATAGTTTTTTTTTTTATTTTGCGTCAATATTTTCTTCCATTGAAATCATGGAAAATTAATATACAATTCAATAGTACATTATAGAAATTTATAAAATTTTCTAAATAATGTGAGTATCTCAAATAAAGCTATAAAGTATAAAAAAATAGGTGAAAAATACTACGAAATAAAAAATATATGACTTAGAATCAGTAACCAATTTGAAGGTATGACCATTTGATGTATTTAACCCCAACATCTTCACAGCTCTGAATCTATGAATAATATCTCATACATGAACACTCAATATTTGAATATAAAAATGAAAAAACACTATCAGGAGAATGAAAACTTGAGTCCAAACGAGCACCACAACAATAAGATAGAATGAGACAATTTGAGAAATTTCCTCGTACAAGTTTGTCATTGTTGCTGCACTTTGGAGGTTTCTCACAAAAAAGAAAGATTTAGTTGACTCTCGTTTTTAATTTTCAAATAAATATTGTTAAAATAATTTAATTAATTAATTAAGTCATGTAAAATGCCTTCATTTTTTTCCGTAAATATTGTGGTGCGTATCACTGATAGGATATGTTGTACATACATGATACATGTATCAGATACGACACGTAATCGATACGTCGATACGTTTATTTTAAAAATAATAGGATACGATCTTAACAGATACGTGATATATAAATATTGAGAAGTGTACAATAATTCCTAAAAACATGATAAATATATGATTGTTATTATGTAAATCCAAATTAAAACCTTGGTAACTAATATTAGTGACCAATTTATAATAGAAACTATTTTAGTTACTAATTTAGAGATCAATTATAATTGTCGGAACTATTTTAGTTGTCAATAATGTCTATTTTATAAATTGGTATCTAAAATTAGTCATTATAATGACTAATTATTTTTTATCACTAAAATTAATAATTATTCAAAGATTTTCTTGTAATCTACTAAGACTTCATATATTAAATACTTCATTGATAAGTATCGAAAAAGTATCCTAAAGTATCATAGCTGATAGAAGTAAACTAAGAACTAGATCACTATTAGCAAAACTCTTTATCCAGAAGAAAAAGCCCTGAAATGATGTTCTAGGAATGACATTTTAACTTTTAAGTTGATTGTTTGTGAACTCTTTTTTAACGAGTTTATCCATAAATACTTATAAATAAAAATTGATTTTTTTTTTGGTTATTTAAGATTATTTTTGCATAGGCTAAATTATAGTAATATATATATATATATATATATATATATATATATATATATATATATATATAATTTACGCATAAGAAAATTTTAATTCACAAAATATATATATATATTTTCCTATCTTACATGTATAAGACAATTTATGTGTTTATAAAGGATCCATATATATATATGGACATCAATGTATAAAATAAAATTTACATACGATTTAATTGGCACAAAAGTTTCAATAGTAATTTAATTATATTTTTAATGTAAAATTTAATATTAATTTCAACTCTATCAACTTTAATATAGTGGTTACAGATATATCAAAAGTAAAGCTTGTCTACTAGTAATTTTATATATCTGTCTAGAAAAATAAAAGAAAAGAAACTCTTGTACGTATATAGTGAACAAAAAATTAAACTCTCTCTAAATATATTTTGAGAAAGCCATTTATATAAAAGAAGGAACAAAACAAATTCTAAGCGATCACACACCAATATTATTTGAAAATTGTTAAACAAAAATAATTTTGTCACCAAAATTTGAGTTTCATTAGAAATGACAAAAATTAGTTTGATGTTAATTTATAAATGACAATATTTTATATCGAATTTTCTAAAGGGGTAAGAATATTTAAACACAAATCACTTATTTTATAGTTTACGAAATCAGTTTTAACAAAAAATAATATCTAAGAATTTCTCTTTTACACCTCACCAAACACACTTAGAAGAGTTTTAATTGATCATAAATAGTCACGTGCTCATAATTTTCGTGAAGGACGAAGGGTGAACTTAACGAAAATAAATGTACTTTAGAATGATTTGTGTGCTTACATTACGTTCAAAACATGATTTTTTTGGTGACATTTCTCGTTTATGTTATAATACTTTTGACGTTTCTCGCCAATTCAAAGAAAAAAAAATATCGATACAAAGGTGACCTAAAAAAGCCCTACCAAATAATTTCCAACCTCATATTTATGTCCGGTAAACAACTTTGTATTACAAATTTTCTTCTGCTAATTAATATTCTGTTAATTATCCAATTAATCTCTTAATGATTACGTTATATTGGCTCTTCTTCACGTAGAATTTAAAGACATGCATGGTCAATTAATATAGATATTTTTTCAACAAAAAATAGGTGCGATTTAATATTTTGACATTAATAAAATTTACTCATAGTATATATTTTGAAACTATAGACAGAACACAGAGCTGCACGTGTCCTTTACATATAAACAATTGTGAGAAATCATTAAACAATGTCCCATGAAACATTGGTGAGTATATAATATCAGAAAGTTGGTATTGCAGATAGTGACTGTGGATTAATTTTGAATATTATTATCGTTATAATTATACTATTATTGATGGTGTTGGTAGGTTTCATCGTGGGTCCTATACATGATATGTTTGCATTGTTTTTTGACCATTCTAAAGTCTTTAAAAACTCCTTAGTGACCGACCATGCCGTACCTGAACTCATCTCAGATTCAAACTGATATTTTCATTAAGAAGGAAAAGTTTAAATCAATTGAGTGTGTTAGAGGTTCACCAAACACATGTAACCCTTTAGGCTTATAAAATTGCTCACTACCACCATTTTTCTTGTTAATAAGTACAAGATGTTTCCATATTAGCTGAATAAAATCATTTTCTCCATGCATTTGTTTTAATATAAAATTATTTATTTTAAAATCTTTATGCAATAAATTTTAATTGTTTGATCTTTCAAGTGAGGATCAATGAAATGATTCAACTTTTAGGAATTTAAGTGAGTTTAAGTTTTATATTGGTTAGAAATGAGAAAGTAGAGCAGTGTATAAAAATAAAGACCCATACATATATTGCTTACAAATTTTGGATTAAGAGTGGTGTCAATATCTTATATGATTAAACTCAGATCTCATTTATTGTCTTCGGTGACACCCTCTGCAAACCTAACATCAACACGGATAAAAAAATGTTTTTGTTAATTAAGAAGAAGAAACTAGCTAACGTGCGGTGTCATGTTGCGGCTGCGAACCATTGGATGGTCACCAAACTTAGAATCGAATGAACATGAAGGCTTCCATGTTTCCAATTCCTTCTCAAAAACCATTCACCAATCTTTGTCATAATATTAGCATTATTATTTTAGTATTTTCTCCCACATTCTGCCATTTTTTGTCCCTTTCCCACTTAGCAAACAACAATTTCGACACATTCATTTATTGTTTACTTTGTTTTAAAAGTAGTGATCTTCTATCTTTTAGAACAACATTGGATGTATTAAGGATATATTATTTTTAATCTTTTATATATATATTTATTGTAATCACAATATTTATATTGAGATTATTCATTAATGTAAAAAATAATTAACATATATTCTTTTTGAATTCTTAACACAATAAAAGATCACTTTATTGTTAAAGTAGATTACTGTGGTTGGATGTGGTAATAATTGAAATAATCATTTAAAACGGCAAGTATGTTAAGAAAATTAAAATATTTAGAGAAACATATAAAGAAGAATAAAGTAAAATGATTAGAATGAGAGTGAGTGAGGCCTCCAAGTTGTCATCTCAATTTGGCAGAGGCATGACCTTTATTCATTGGAAAAGCCAAAATCTTAATTATTGATTAATTAATAGCAGTCGTCTTTCTTCTCGCATAATACTCGAACTCCACGTGCATTTATATTATTCCCAAATAGGCTTAGAATAACTGTCAAAAATTAAATTATATATTCATGATTAATTATGATTTAATTTTTTTTGTTCGAACAAATTTATTTAAAAGGAAAGTTTAAGATAATTATTTTATTTGGATATAGTAAAAAACAGTTCTATAAAAGAAAAAAAGTACGTATAAAATTGGAAAGAAAAAATGTTAAAAAATATAATAAGCTGTTATTCTAAACATATAATTAAAACTAATATATATATATATATATATATATATATATATATATATATATATATATATATATATATATTTTTTTATATAAAAATAGATAAAAATATAAAAAATAACGTCCTTTTTGTTTTATCTAGAAACAGCTGATTTTTATTTTTTTAAATAATCTTTTTCAAACATATTCTAAAAGTAAAAAAACTGTATTTAAGCTAGTCTGGAGGTACGTGAATATTGATTTTAATAATAAATTTTCTTATGAAAATTATGGTAAAATAAATTAATAATATTTTTCGGTAACTGTTAATCAGAGTTCTTAACACTCTTATTTTCAATAAAATTAAAAGTTCGAGGTTTTGTTATGTTTTCAATATATTCTTAATATATTTAAAAAACAATTGTTTCAATTTATTGGTTAAAAAGATAAATTAAAAATCACATAGGAAAAATTAAATCAAGTTTATCATGTAAGAATTATAGAAAGGTTAATAACAGATTTTATTGTGAAGTAATATTAAAAAAAATTATAAAATAAAAAGGGAATTTACTAAATACATATGAATACGTATTTATACAATTCATCGCTAAAAATATTTTAAAATACAACTAATATAGTATTATTCAATCTATTTATTAAAAATACTTGAAAAACGAGTAATTTTTCTTTTCTGAATATTATTCAATGCTATCAAATAACAGTTACATGGTGACATTACTATATAAAAGTTAATTTCTAATAAATCCAAAACATGAAATATGGTCATGAATGGATTTTAATAATTATAAATATTTTTTACAATGCATTGAAAGAAAAATGTTTGAACATAAATTAGAGTTATTTACACATTTACGAAAAAAATATTTATTTAAAAAATAGTTTGTTGAATAAATTAAACCAAATACTTCATATTCAGTATAGTTTTAAAAAATGCATTTGAAAAAAAAAATGAATAAACGAGTAGTTATTGTTATTATTATTCTTAGATAAGTTAAAGAACAGGAACTTCATGTGAAAGGATTATTCTAACTTCATTAGAGTCTTGTCCCTAACAACTAAAGGATGCTGTCCTCCTGTGGGTTCCCCGTCTTCTTCAGTCCGTCAAACCACACGATTCCTTTTCTTAACCTACCCAATACAATATCTTAATAATTATTTAATATTTTTATCCATTAAATACTTTACATTTAATTATAATGCTAACTATTATTACTTATAAGACACATCTCTATATCTTCTAATTATAGAATCAAATTACCACAAATAATAAGCTCACATATGTTAATTAACCCCTCTCTGTGCATCTTTCCATTATAAGATGCATTGAATTAAACCTTAAAAGGAATGAAGCTGAAAGAGTCATTCTTTATTTATTATCATCTAATCATTCTAAGAAATAATTTTTTTGGTTGCTAGAATAAAAGGAAAAAAAATGAGAATAAAATATTTTTCTATTTAATGTATTATTACAGAAACTACTAAAAGGAAGAAGAAAAGAAGATTGATGTGTGACTGAGGGGTGTTTCAATTTTTTTTGACCTTCTCCGACTCTGCAGTAGCAGGCAGCAACATTACTTTAAATCCAATTATTTATACTCACAGCCATGCCTCCTTTCCATTTCTCCATCTTTTAAAAATTCTCCCTCACCCCACAAGCAAAGCACCCTTAACCTTTTTCACTTCAATTTTTTATTTTTCATTGCTTCCGCTTTTTTTCTTTCTCTCTTTTTCTTTCTCTCTACCCCATTTTGCTTTTCTGGGTTTCTGTGCTTGTTGTTGGGATCTACTTCATAATGGGTTTATCCCAAGGCCCCTGCACTGATTCCAGGGACCTTTCCAATGGCCCAATCTCTTCCCCCTTAGTTGTAGATCACTACTGTGACTACAACAAGCTCAAATTCAGAACCTTGCTAAGAAAAATGATCTGGGAATTCGGTTTTGCCTGTGTGGCCAACCCTTCCCGGCGCCGGAGGGGCTCCGAGAGGGGCCTGAGCGACGGAAAGAAGACAAATTTGGAACACAACAAGGCTTGGTTGCTCGCGGAGTCTGGTGGGTGCGGAGCGGAATTGTCCAATGCTGACCCTCAATCGGTTCACTCCTCTTTCAGGTTCAGTTTCTGTTCTCAGGTTGAGTTGGAGTCCCTCAACATGAGTTCTTCCAGTGCTGCGACCGTTTTGATGGTGAATTTGGACAATGGGGTGAGTGAATCTCGCGCCAAGGAAATCAAATGGAGGAGAATGGAGTCCTTGGAGAAGAGCATATCCCCTATGGCTCACTCCTTGATCAGGTTCTGCTATGGTGAAATTCTCTCTGCTACTAGGAATTTCTCCAAGGGTAAGGGTTTTTTTTTTTCTTCCTTATATTTTGGTTTTAATTTCTGTATGTTTATCAAAATATCTAAATTGTGGTGGAGAAAGTGTTAATGTTTTAGAACAAAAGTTTGAGTATTATAAAAAAATATAGTGAAGAAACTATTCATCGTAAAAGTCAAGACTAAAGTCGAAATTGGGGAATTTGTTCATGTATGAAAGACACCATTAACCTTTTTTTATATATGCTTTGGATGTTTGTTATTGTTCTTTCATGAAAGTTGATTGGTTTGTGTGAGATCGTGATTTGTTTCTATGTTATGGTGTATGTAGGGAGGGTGTTGGGGAGAGGGGCATTAAGCTGTGTTTTTAGGGGGAGAGTTGGCCTTTTGAGGACTGCTGTGGCAATCAAACGGTTGGACAAGGAAGACAAGGAATCTGCCAAGGCCTTCTGCAGAGAATTGATGATTGCTAGTTCTCTTCACAGTTCAAATGTGGTTCCCCTTGTGGGGTTTTGTATTGATCCCGAGGAGGGTCTGTTTTTGGTGTACAAGTATGTCTCAGGGGGCAGTCTGGAGCGCCACTTGCATGGTATTAATTTCTCAGAATTTACCTGCTTTTTCTTTTGTGAGGTTTTGAATTGGTGAATTTCACTGATTCTGGCATGTCTATTTTGCAGGAAGGAAGAAGGGTAGTTCACCTCTTCCGTGGTCTGTGAGGTACAAAGTTGCAATTGGGATTGCTGAAGCTGTGGCTTATCTGCATAGTGGGACTGAAAGATGTGTTGTGCACAGAGATATTAAGCCCTCAAACATTCTGCTTTCTTCAAGGAAGACTCCCAAGGTGGGACATTTTCTTGTGAATCAATCGTGTGGTTATGTAATGTAAAATCTGTCTCGTATGGGGCTCATGCAAGTCATTCTGATTGTTTTTGTTAAACTGTAGCTATGTGATTTCGGATTAGCTACATGGACTTCTGCACCTTCGGTTCCTTTCCTTTGCAAAACCGTCAAAGGAACATTTGGGTACAAACTTCAGCCTTTTATATTGATTCTGAAAAAAATATTATTCGTGTGTATAATTTCTTTTCATGTTAAGATTAGCTGAAAATAAAACTTCTATGCATCTGCTTTCCCTACAGATATTTGGCTCCTGAGTATTTCCAACATGGGAAAGTATCGGATAAGACTGATGTGTATGCTTTTGGAGTGGTTTTACTGGAACTCATTACTGGCCGGAAGCCCATTGAGGCAAGAAGACCTTCAGGAGAAGAAAACTTGGTGTTATGGGTGAGTTATTGCATTCATTCTCTCGAAGTTGCCCTTTTTTTTATGATATCATGATGGTGGAATTTATTCCTCTTGTGTGTACATATGATTGCTAGTAACAAAATCTTCTTTAGCTTAATCTACTGCATTTGTTTTGTACATCAAAGCAATAAATCAATAACACCAATTTCAACTTAGTTCATTTCTTCTAGGTGACAGAACATTGTGTACCTAATTTGTACTCCTATACAAAACAAAATTTAATTGAACATTGTTTATTTTATCTGCTTCTGTAATCAAACTTACATGACAGTAGATTTAAACTGTAAAACGATACAGCTAGATTTGTAATGCATCTTAATAGTTCAGATATATACTTTAATTAATATTTTCTTGGTGGATGAATGGAATTAGGGAGTTTATTTATTTACATTGAAGTATCCACAGTGAATTATGTTTTCCTTTATAGCAGAAAGATTCCACGAAAGTTTCACATTTATGACCACATTTGTGGTTGTAATTACGGCACTGCATTTAAGTTAAGAACAGTAATATGGAATTGATATGGTGTTGTTAACACACGTCCAATCCAAAATTCATTTGCAGGCGAAACCTTTTCTACAGAAAGGGAAAGGTGCCATTGAAGAGTTGCTGGATCCTCAACTGAAGTGCAGTCTGAGATTCTCAAATCAAATGGGTAGAATGATTGAAGCAGCAGCTGCCTGTGTCACCAATGAAGAATCTCGGAGACCTGGCATACGTGAGATTATTGCAATACTGAAGGGTGAAGAAGAACCTCTTTTGTCTAGAAGAAAGAAATCCAGTTTTCTTGGAAATGGATGCGTGATTGATTGTTATTCTCAGTTACAACAAACTAATAATGAGATGAAAAGTCACTTGGCTTTAGCAATGCTAGGAGTTGCAGAGTTTGAGGATGATGACTATCTCTATGGTCGATAAAACATATGTTGACAACTCTTCAATAACCTTTTACTTTTTGTGATGATTGTGACTAAGAGTGCTAAAGATTAGATGTGAGCGAGTTAAAATTGTAAATAGAAATAGGAGCTTAGATGAAGATTGTGTGTAGATACCTTCCCTTTCCCTTTTCACAAAGGGTAACCTAATAGATTTTCATTCATGTTTGTGAATCATGTTGGGAAATTTATGATTTTCAATTTCATTTTAAAGCTTTCTTTCTCATAAATATGATTCTGTATCATTTCGTTGCAGGTGTTATTGAAGTTCTCGAACATATTTTAGTTATTAGTAAAGCTAGAAGATATTCAAGTGACATAGGTTCTCTAACTTGGTTATTAGCAAAATTGGTTACATCACTATGATAGTGAATGAAACGTTTTTTTCTGTTGGATGGAAAACACCCTTCAATGAAGGGCGTGTTGGAGTTTCCATTTTGAGAATACCCTATTCTACTTCTCCCTCACCTAATTCATATTAATGCCCCTCAACAAGTAAAAGAATAAAAGGACACACAGGGAATACATTAAGAATAGACGAAGATGAACACGTAATGTATAAAGTAAAGATACTTTTCAATCAATAAATTTAAATTTTACCATATGGTTTATTTTATTTTCTGTTTTACATATATAGTTTGATGTATATATACGTATATATATAGCTCTGTACATTTATTTATATTTTATACATGTTCATGAGTTATGTCAACAACAAAAAAAAAAAAAAAAAAAGAGATGTGTAGTGTCTGGTTGCAACCTTAAGGATTAAGAATTTGATTACATAACTTGTGGTGTTGCGTATTGAGAATAGAGCATCTCAACTACCTCTAACTTATGAAGGAGCTTCCTTTATAATAATGAACATGCGAAAAAGGCCAACATCATGAACCTACCATTGTTACATAGAATATAAAAATGATTGCGTGATGTAAATATTGTTGAATGGGAAAAAACTTAAAAAATCTTGGCTACATCCCTGATTAGACCACGGTTGGCTATTGCAAAATCTGTGAACTCTTGATGAGAAATGAAGCCATCACCATCTGTGTCAATTTCATCCATCATACGTTGCACTTCATCTGGGGTAACAGATCCCAGTGCTTTAAGGGCTTCACCAAGCTCTTGTGAAGAGATTTGGTTATCACCATTGGAATCAAAATGCTTGAAAATGCGTTCCCTATCAGCTACATCTTGTGGATCATCACCACCCATTGTGGAATAATGTTTGTATTCTACGTAAAAGAATGAGTTTCTTTTGGTTTTCGTGTTATACTTAAAACGGATAAGATTATGCCATCTTTAGTTTATGGGGTTTACTTATTATTCACAATTAAGGCCTAATTAACAAAGATAACGCAATTCACAATTTCTTTACCAAACTTGGCCAAATTGTTTTTTCGATATGAATGGAAGAACATGATCTTTAGAGAATGGTTAAAAATGTTTTGCTAAATTTGGTCACTTTCTCAAATGACATGTCACACGCTCCTGCATGCATGGTCCCCGAAGTAACAAACCATAATTAGCAAAACAAGAATAGGTTTTCAAACCTTGGTCTCACAAAACATTGGCGGTTATTTCCAACATTCTAAAATTTCTTTATTCACCTTCATTTATGTACATTTTTCCAAAATTTCTTCCAAACAAATACATGAAATTTGGGAATTAATTGTTTAAAATCGTATCTATCTTATTTGACAAGCACAATAGAGAGCTAATTCACACCCTCATCATTAACCATTATTATGTACTACTTGCATGCAATCTAGTTGAAAAATTGATAATTTTTTGTGAAATTAAAGTGCATATATTTTATTTGACAAGGAGGGGGAAATAAAAGAGAGAAAAAAATTGTCAATGTTTATATACTTTTAACTAGCCTTCTAATGGGAAATGATGCATCCAATTTATCATGAAAACATGTCACACTTGTTCTAATAATATACTTTTCTTGATAAATAACTAATCAATTCTCATTTAGCCTCTCATGTTTCGATTCTGTTAGAAATCCAAGTGTGAGTCTTAAGGTTTTGGGTGAGTCAATACCTTAAGGTTTTGGGTTGAGAGTGGTGTCAATGCCTTATAAGATTGGGCTGATGTCTCAATAATGTTGTATCTTTCCAGTAATACCCCTACTTATAAACCAAACAGATCCCTACGTTCTTATATCTATCTTTTAATTTCAATTTTAGATTATGTATATACAATATATATATTCTCTCCCCATACCTCTATAATATTTAAGAACTGAATTTTTTTTCTAAATATATTTTAAATTAAAAACATTAAGTAAATGTTCTCATAATTTATGTTATCGTTATCTAATTCAACTATCAAGACAAATAACCAATTTTAATAACAGTTGTTGGGTCAAAGATTAGAATAAAGGTTATAACCTCATAATTAAAACACATATTTTCTATTAAACAATGCAATAGTATGAATGTTACAAATTGATTGGAACTTTGGTTTAGTCTAACTTATGCCATGAAATAAGTAATGTAATATAGATCAAGTTTGGCAAAGTTAGAGTTCTTTCATCACCATCAAGCCACAATGTTAGTCTACTCAATCCCAATACTCTACCTGAAGAGAACAAAATAGAGTTAAGAAAAAATACAATGAAAAATAAAACTCAAATTTATTGACCTGTTAAACTTAAATTTGTACTATTTGTGAAAAAAAAAATTATTAAAAACTTACTCGAAAAGTCTTTATCCGAAAACATGATTTTCTCGAAATATTACTTTATAAAAAGTAAACTAATGATAATAACATGTTGTTTTCAATTCTAGATTTTAAAAAACTATTTTCTTCCATTAAACGTGATGATTCCATATTCATTATAAGAAATTCATTGATTTATGATGGAATTCGTGAGGGAAATATTTTTCAGTAACCTTTCTAATTATTGAGAGAAATTGCAAAAGGAAAAATTTGTAACTTATTCGTAATTAATCAACTAAGATTTCCTAAAGCATGCATCTTTCTTGTTATTCCGTCATAAATTTTCTTGATTACAAAAAGGTGTATGTCATTAATCCAATATGAAATTAAAAAATTTTACCAATGGAAAAAGTTCCTCACTAACAATACAATAACTAAAAAAGACTAATGTTAACCAAAAAAAAAAAATCTCAAGTTATTCCCAGCTATGTTGCAATTGTTCCTCGTACTATTATTGTCTGAAAAACGGGATTAAAGAAATTATATTAGTTAGGAAATGTTTTCTTCACAAGTTCGAAAAATTTGTTAAAATGAGTTGATGATTAAATAATGAAATAAATTGTGTTTGAAAATAAAACAATTAGTTTTACAGGTATAAAACTCGGGATCTTTAAAATAATGGGATACTGACCACCAACCAATAAATTATTAACAATTATATATATATATATATATATATATA
>Ga0214542_1007606_pt1 | contig 18706 bp, 9 predicted proteins | sample CNSS1metaG_FD_160096 | JGI IMG/M metagenome (GOLD analysis project Ga0214542, IMG submission 160096) | Root nodule microbial communities from cowpea collected in UCLA plant growth center, Los Angeles, California, USA - CNSS1 | ecosystem: Host-associated > Plants > Roots > Nodule | place: USA...
ATATAATATTTAGTTTCAACTCTTAATGAAAGTTTTAAAGTATAAAAATATATTAAATTCTTACCCATAATCTAGATAAACATAAACAAGATAACCATAATTAAAAAAAAAATAACATTAGGAATTTAATTCCAAAATAACCATTATGAATATAAAAAAATATAATAGTGTGTCATCAATTTTATTAACAACTAATAAAGTCATCAATTTTATTAACTACTAATAAAGTCATCAATGTCAAAAAATACAATTCAAGAAACAATAAACCTAATGAGATAGATCATAGTGTTACAACACATTGTTCTTATCCAACACAAATTATTACAATTTTCTCAACTCTCTTAAGCAAATCACAATTAAAAGTTTTTTATTTGTACAAAATTAATTGATTGATTTAACACGAAAAGAGACAACAAAAACAAATTTTCTTCCTAGAATCCAATGCATGTTATACAAAAAGACGAAGAAAGTAACCCTTGTAGTGAAATTTTAAATGTGAAATTAAACTTTTGTTTTTGCTTCTCTTCATATTTTATGTACTATGAATTGAAACATAAGACAGTAATTAGAGAAAGATTACGTGTTATTAACGTTCACGACTCGCCCAAATCTACCAAACATCACTTTCTTTAATTCTAATTCTTTCACTTCCAACGTCACTTTCCCCGAAAATCACAAAACTATTTAAATAAAACTTGTTCTTTTCTTTTTGTCTTATTGATTCCTTTTAATGCTTTTCCTTCATGGCCCCTTTTAGTTTAGGATAAAAATATCATGCAATGTGCTAAATATGTGCTCATTAAAATTATAATGCTGATTTTATTGCAACTTACATTTAATAATGTGTTCATTCGTGACTTCGTATTCGGAAAAAATAAATTTAAAAGTAATTTAGTTACCACTAAATATTATAATTATAAAATTACAAAAAAAAAATTTTAATATATATTTTAAACTATCTTTCTTTTTCTTTCTTTTTTTAATAAATATTAAGTGTAATTACTCTTTTAATTTTTGTTTTCGGTAAAAAATGTCAAGTTCTTCCAAGTTTTGTTAGTTTTAATTTAATCTTAATTTTTTTTAAAATATATAATTTAGTTCTTTTTGTTAAACTTTTTGAAACAAATCAAAAAATTTAATCAAAATTAACATTAGAATTATATTAATTATATTAACAAAATATATTATTCTATTAACGGTTTTAATTTTGATAAAAAATCACCATTCTATTTTAAAAAATTTAACAAAAAAGTTAGATCAAATTAATTTTTTAAAAATCAAGATTAAATTGTGTGGGAAAAAAACTTAATTATCAACTTAAATTTAAAAGATAAAAAAAAATTAAATCTAAATATTACTAAAATAACATTTAAACAAAGTTTTTTTAGAAAGTTATGTTGTGGAGGAAATAGCTATAATTGTTAATTTTAAAATAATAATACACACTATACGAGAAATCTTCATATATATATATATATATATATTAATAAATAAATAAAAAGTCATTTAATTTTTTAAGATATTTGTGATAACGTTTGCCTAAATACTTTAGTTAATTCCTTGAAGTTGATGTACACGTACAAAACACGTGGCGTGATGGATAACGTGGTCCCACTTAAACTTGGCAATCCCGTAGAGAAACGTAACGGACAAAGTTGAATTAATTAGATTCTCTATTTATTTATTTAAATGGGAAAATAATAAAAAACAGAAAAAACGTGACAACGAGTTCGTCAACATTGGGATTCGCCCCAAAGACATGGCACGTGTGCAGCTTAGATCACTTTGACACGTGCGATGTGTGTTATACCTAACACCTACCAACAATAAAATTCACTTCTCACTAACAAATGTCCAAAGGACATTAATTCAAGATTAGTTCATAACTAAATTTAATTATTCTAACTATCATGACAAACACACTTTTCAAAATACATTTAAAATATTAGTGACTTTTACATTTTTCGTAGAAATAAACATTTTTTTAATTCTTTAAATAAATTTGTTTTCTGGCATTTTTGAAATATGTTTAAGGAGTTAAATCTAATGAATATTTTCTTTTTGAGATTAAGAAAGAAATTATACTTACACATGATGAATGATCATGATTTAATTTTTTTTTATAAGAAGTATTTATATTTAGTATTACGTTGTATTTTCAATGAGATTGGTTGAAAAGATAATATACGTAAAAAATTAATTAATCTTTATAATTGTGGGAAACTTTGTTAATGTTTTCAATTTAAAACATTTTCTTTTGGTCTCTAGTTATAGTTTTACAACATTTTAATATTCCCCTCGTTTGAATGAACTTAGTCTATTGATTATTTTGAACAACACTAGTCAATATTTGATGAAAGATTAAAAATTAAACTAGAGGAACTAAGTGGGATATTTTTAACTATAATGACTAAAAGGAAATGTTCTTACAACTTTAAGAAGAAAAAGAAAAATTAAATCTTAAAATAATATCATGGTTCAATATAACTTTATATAAGTATTTAATAAGACTATTGAATAGAATGGGTCATTTGACTATAGAAATAAATAAATAAAAAAGAACTTTAACAAAATCATTAAAAAGATAGCTTATTTGTTAAAATATTAATCCGTTTTTAACATCTTTATAATTAGAAGACCTAGAAATGAAAGTCCACGTTAAAAATTCAACTCAAATATTTTAGTTATAGAATGTTTGATCACTCCATTCAAGAGAAGACTCACTAGTGAGAATGACACCAATTTGAAATTCATTTAGCAACAAAACTTTTGATTCAAAATGTCAAAAGTATTCGAAAATTAAAATATTATAATTGATCACAGGATTATGGAGATTTCAAAGCTCTTTCCCTTCTACATGCAAATAATTTTATTTTATATATTCACATAATACTAAATTTGGTAAACTTAAGATAAAGTCTATAGAATCACATGGCAACAAATATAACACAAGTTTGTTTCTATAAAGTTAAGATGCTTTCAAATATCTTGTCATGTGTATTGTTTCAAAGTAAAGGAGCTTTAAAATTTTACAAGAATTAGATAATTGTTTTTCTTTCAAAAATAAATTTTAAAAAAATTATAGTAATGTTTTCCCCAAAATTTGAAAGAGAAATTTCTAAAAATAGCATTTTTTTTTGAAAAAAAAAAACAATATGCCATTTTTCTTAGAACATTTTATTTTGTTTAGATTTTTTTCTGCTATTTTTTCTAAGAATTTTAATTGGCAAGTAATTCTTTCGTGGGTAATTATTTTCTATAAAATTATAAATTTTGCAAGTATTTCCTACAAAATTTGTTGCGAGAAGTGTTTTATACAAAATATTTTGCAAAAAAAATGGTAGCAATTTCTTGCAAAAAAATTTTTTCACAACAAAATTTATAAGTATTTTTTACGAAAAAATTTTCAAAACAAAATTGACAGAAAATACGAGTTTTTTTAGTAGTGATCATCATGTTAACCGTAATCCATTTGGATTTTCCTTTTCAAAATTAAGTAACAATAAAGTAAGTAAATCAAAAACTGAAGACTTTAGTACATCTACACTTTTTCATTGTCTAAAATGAGTCACTAACATAAGTTTTAACACCATCTTATAATATATTATTAAGTTTAGTTAAATCTTATAAACTCACTTAAGATGAATTTTGTTCTTAATTTATGTATTTTACCTTTTATTCCCCATGTGAGATCTCCAATAAGAAATGTGGGAGAAAAGTTTCAGTTATGAAGTGGAAGATCTACTTGGTTTGCATTTAGGGGATGGAGATTAGGGTTGCAAGGGGTGATTGGTAGCTTACCTACCATTTTAAGCAGTTGGACCCAAAAAATTTTTATGGCACATAACTTTTCTGCTTTATTCTTGAATGTGATACTAAGATGAGGTCATCAAAATTCATAAACTTTTTGTGTGTTGATAACTCTTTGAAAATTAGATCCAATGAAAATAAAACAAAGTGTTAGAAATTAAAGAGAGAGCAGTGTAATGATAAGCATGAACATGCATATTGTGGTTCTCTAGTGGTGGAGTTCAATTGTATTTTCACTTGAAAATGATATGAATTTGTTTGGTTTATGGTTTCTATCAGACTATAGTAATTTTTTGGATCATGTATATCACCTGTGCATATAAAATGTAGGGTTCAATCAATTTTCACAAACCTGAAAGTTTTGTGAGGATATATCCATTGTTATTGTTTCTTTTATTATGACTTACCCAATTTCTTTGAAATATTGTGTTGTAAATGTTTGTTCCTTTGCTACTAAAAATTGTATCTTCAGAAAATAACTCTTAAAAGGAATATGAATTTATAATTATCAATGAAATAAATTTTCAAAAAGTTAATCAATCTCTTTATATCACATCCACGATGAGGATTTAAAAAATCATATTATCATAAAACTAATTTGAAATAAAATTTAGTTATCACCATTTACTAGTATATTTGGAAAAATTTCTTTCTCCGCACTTTTAAAAGGGAAAAATAAAAATTTAAATATTTTTTTATGGATTAAAATTAAGTTATACGTAAACTAAATTGTAAAAACTATTTACTTTAATTATTTCAATAAAATAAATTTTAAACTACGACAAAATTGCCTTCTTTCTAATTTTTCTCTCCTAAAAATACTTAGAAAACTTTCCTTCCAAACAATCTTTAAAGTATAATTTTGAATGATTTGGAACACCGTTTAACTTACCGTATATCTACTGATATGACCATTGTTCAGGAAGACTGCTCACTTTATAAATGAAAGAAATAGATTAGACAAATTATTAAATACTATAATTTTCTTAATTTATTTGGAGAAAAATTGACATTAAATAAATAAAAAAAATTGTTCTTCTCCTCTTTTCACAAATTTATAATTTTTACAAATTTGTTGTTAAGAAAAAGAGTAAATTCTTCCTTTTTAATTAATATAAAAAAATCAGACAATTAACTCATTTCCTTTCCCATTCTTTATTCGGTTAAACAAGAGCCAAAAAGAAAATATAGCACTTCCTATATACGTTTTCTCTCTTCTTATTTCTCTTTAGCTATTTAGCATCTAATCCAACAGACATATCAAAGAGGCATTTCTATGCATCACCAACCTTAACAGCAAAGACATTCATCACCAAAACACGACAGGAGATTATGAGAACAACAAATGCATGTGACATTAGTCGTAGTGAATTTACAATAGATGACAAAGGTGATTCTGGAGTATGAAGATTAGCAGTGAACTGAAAGTGAAGGATGCTAAAATTCTAATGTCAATCAAATAAAGAAAGGTGCAACTGTTTTGGATCACACTACTATCATTGCCTACCATTCTGATTTTGATTTGGTTAAAGATAATAGGGTAGTTCAGTTCTATAGGTAGTATCCTTTATTTGCAGTCAATCCCAAACTAATCATGTACATTTTTGGTAGTAATCAAAATTATAGTTCAGAAGCTTTCTGATAACGCAAATCGTATACAATCGTAGGCCAAAATGATTACACAAGGGGTATATGAAATTTGGCGAAAATCTAAGTTCTCAACTGGGGGTATCCTGACTCTTGCCTTGTTGAACTTCCTCTAGACATTCCTTGGCACGTTGTACTTTGGACTGGAGATAGAAACTCCCACTCTTGGCATTACTCTCAAACAAACTATCGTATCTCTGCATGGCAACAAATCAATAAATGATTAAAACAATAACAGTTTAGCCCTCTGAAATGAGGGATTCTTCAGCATAAAAAAAAAATTGGGAAATCAAGAACATTAATCGTAAAATCAAATGCATTTTAGAATCACGATATATATGGTTAATGGAACTTTTTTCTTCTGGTAAATTGCCAGGTGCTGGTTTTCGCCTCACTTTTAAATCCCCTTTTGTCATTGCGTTTTCTAAAAATCTAAACTTGCATTGCATAGCTTGCTTAAGTTGCTGTGCAAGTTACTTGGTAATCTTTGTAACCAGCATCCTAGTAAAAAATGTGTAGTATACTATACAAGACAAAAATGTAGAGGGTTTACATTGAGCAAAAATGAAAAAAACTGGCAATTTTTGAAAGATGAAAAACATCAGTAAAATACATTATATAGCTTGTATTATATGGCATGCTTCCTAGAGACTAAAATTTAAACAAAAAAAAAAAATGTTCATGTCTAGTGTACTGAAGAATATAAGCAAATTCTAACTAAGTTAACTCTATTTAACGCCATTATTAAACATTACACTTTTCAAAGCTGATCACCATCTCCAAAAAACATGATTAAGGGAAGCATGGCAAATGTAATTCCTTTCTAAATGAAGCTAGGTTTTTCACTTGTATGAGTTCGAAGGTAGTTTTTGTTATTGAATTCCAACTGAAGCCTATTATTACTCAATATGCTGTCCTCCAAAATGCATTCCTCACATTAGAAAGTTATAAATTTGAACACAAATTAGTAATATACCCACAACATAAATGATATACTAACCTTGATAACCTCCTCCCAGGGAGTTTCCGCAGAGACACCAAGAATCTGTCGAGCCTCTTGCTCTGTCATTCCCTTGCTAGCTCTGCGAATAGTATTTTGTATTGTCTCCTGTGCAACACCATTTTTTGCGGCATCTGGAATTACATAACATAATGTTAAGAAAAATAAGAAGATCCAGAGCTGCTGCATTATGGTATATGTGTGTTTAGCGTGAGATAGACTTGGCCAAGACATTATGAAAAGAAGAATAAAGAAACTAACAAGTGTATCAGAGTAAAAACAAAAGGTATTTGACAAAGACCACAGAATTAACGATAGAATGGAAGAATTATTTTGTTACACTTTTCCATCAAGTATCAGAGTTACATCATCTGAAACTTTAACGAGAGAAAATAGCCTAGCTTGTTATCCTCATTAATCTAAAGAACAAAATAATGCATGATAAGGCAAATGCCAAAACTTTTGCTAACTGAAAAAGGAACCTTGGTATGTTGCACCACGACAGAAGGGATAGATTAGCTGCTAAGCAAAACAACTAGCGTACCAAAACTCAGTTTTGATACTTGATGATTCACTACTATGCTGATCCATCAGCCTGGATTTCTATAAAGTATACCATGGTAGAAAGTCAGATCTTACAATATCTATACATTTTAAGAAAGCCTATAATGAAGGCCAACATATTATATCCACTGCAAAACCTTGCAACATGAGTGTAGCACCTATTCAATCAACAAGGATATATTTAAGTTAATGGAAACCCTTCCCAGATGTGGAGGTCTAACAAAGAAGTTTCCTGGATGAATAGGTTTGGGGCAACCAAAGAAATGCTTTAGAGACAAAAAGGAGTCCAGTAGTCCCGTTCAGAGGAAAAATGTCAATTCTGAGGTCACATATTGTACTGAAATACAACTAGAACGAGATGCCTGAAATATATTGTAACTGTAGAGTGTTAAACAAAAAGAAATTGAAGAGAATGATTTACTAAACTCTAATTAGACCTGCAGTGTTGTATGGAGAATGATGGGCGGTTAATGCAAAATTGTGCAAAAGTTTACAGTCACAGAAATGAAGCATTAATGGGCAGCAAGGATAAGCAGGGGCAGAGATCACAATACAGCAAGTTATATATGTTTACGATGGTTCACTAATGTAAAAAACAATACGCACAGGTGCACACGTGACATGAGATTATAAACTACAGTGTCAAGTTCAAGCTTGACAGATAGGTCAAGGGAGATACAAAATGAATATCATGCAATAAAAATCGCTGGAATACTCATTTTTGCTGCCAAATTGCTTTTGAAATTGATTGAATCGCAATTCTTCTTTGAATTGTGATCTGAAGCGTGGATGAAATTGTGTTTGGCTATCAATCCAAAATGGGTTGGGTCAAAACAAAATTTGAAAAGCCCTAAATCTGCTTTGAATTATTGCACGAATCTTAGCGGGAAGAAAGGCAAAATGGTCATTCACTTCCCTCCAGTCGTGCCCACTTATTATTGTGCCTTTCCCTCACTTCTAAGCACTCAATCAGAATCTTTCTTCTCCACCTACACCCGTCACCTACTTATCGTTGTCTTCTCTTCATGTCAACACTTCATAAACTATAAAAGCTGGTGGTCCTTAAATGTTCCCTTCTATTCAAACATGTGCAAATGCTGAGTGAGTTTTCTGCTGGACTCTTGCTTTATTAAAGTGGGAAAAATATAAAAGGGTAGTAGGAATAACTTCATCAAGTAGTCAATCCTGGACAGTAAAACACCAAGGCCTACCCCATAATATCCAAATTCCTATCATAGCACCGTCATAAAGTGTAGATGAGTGAAAGGGCTCGAGAACATCAGCTCTCATGGGTAGTGTTATGATAACTACTTGGAAATTGCGGGATGTCAAAGTCTCACATCAAGTAGTTTGAGATGCTCAGTAGAGTATTCAAGAATTTGGTATTCCCCTGAATAACTAGCTTTTGAGGGAGGGTTTGCCAAGTGCTTCTCATAAAACCTCTCTCAGCTCTTGTCACAATATGCTACTAAACAAGAGGGTATCGCTTACCATAGGTATGTAAATTAATTGCCCACCAAAATCCCATCCTGATCCTTTGAAATCATTCAAACTGTCAACTTACCCCAAGAAGCCCGTTAAATACCCAGCCACCCTTGGGCAAATGCTAAAGACAACAAAAAAATAGCACCTACAAATCTTCAGAAAACAAACTTAGCTGCTAAATACTTAAGCATAGAAATATAATATCCACTAAGTGATGAATCATTTCGGTGTTGGAAACTAAGTTAACATCTGCACGTATATATAAAAAAACAAATAAACCCTAATAAATACACCAAACACCTAGAAATCAGAGCATTGCATAGTAAATTAGTATGCAATTATACTCATCCCACGATTCGCATATCAATGGACAAATTTGAGAGGCTTACTATTGAGTGCTTGACGATATGCCTGAACAACTGCTCTTGCCAAGATTCCTCCACCCACAACAATCAAGTTCGCAAGAATCTTAGCAGCCTGCACAAACAGCTCGATTAAAATTTTGAAAGATAAAAGCAGTACTTAAAATTATCATCCAAAGATAAAGGTTATTTCTCTCTTTCACTTTTGTTCCCTTTTGATGATACACGGGTAAAAGGCGTGAGTTAGCCCTAATCTATGTCTTGAAACTACGACACCCCGAACAAACTAAACTACACAAACAACACAGAAATCACAACCCAGTTACATGCATAGCAATCAATGAAAACAAAACAATCAAGGTTGGCTACAAAAACAAAAAATAAAAATTAAAAACACCATTTGATCATACGGCCATACCTGCAAATAAAACCCATCTAAAAATTCTACCTCTAAATCTAATGAGACAACGGGAAAAAGAAAAAAAAGAAAAAGAAAATCAAAGAGGAATCGATAGAAGAAACAATAAACCCCTTCTGATACACAAGCTTGGATTCTCGATTCCCTTATGCACAGAAGCTAATCAGCTTAATACAGAGAGTTGATAGAGAAAACAATAGAAAAAGAGGAACGTACCATAGCTAGAGAATCAACAAAACGAAACCCTTCTGATAAGCAAGCTGGGGATTTTTTTTCTTTGTAGATCAGAAAATATAAGCTTGCGGGTCCCAAAATTGAGTTAATTTTTTGGTTTAAACACGAAACAAAGATTAATCTTCTGCTACAAGAAAGAATGCGTAGGGAAGAGGATGAAAAGAATATGGCAGTGGCGGAGGCTAGGGTTCCAATTTGGGAACTCTGAAGCTATTCTCTGCCACGAACAGAATACATGTTTAGAAAATTCTGGAACCTCTACAATGACTAAACTAGACATCACTGCATTAATCATTTTATAATAAAAATAATAATACCATTTACTTATATGTTTTTAATTACTTTTTTTGACATTAAAATAATAATAAACAATAGTAATTTTAACTTAATTTGTAATAATAATAATTTGAGGTTATTTGGATCACAAATTTAAAGTAAATTGCATTGATATGATACAATAAATTTATTTCTATACATTTAGAAAATAATTTAGTATAAACATAATGCTTTGAAAATATAAATTAAAGTTAAATTTTCTTTAACTTAAAGTAAAAAAAATTATGTTTCAAACTAAAAGTACAATAAAATAAATAATCAAAATTTAAATTATTTACTTTCATTTTATTTATTGTTTTTTCATTATTTTTTATAATATAAAATATATATCAAGAAAATGTTTATTTAATTTTATTAATTATTTTAATATTTTAACTTTAAATACTCATTTTATTATAATATAATATAATAAAATATATTAAAAATTTACTATTATTTTAACATTTAAGTCCGCATTTATTTAAGTCTGTATTATGTATAAATTCTTTTTTGAGAAGAAAATGTTTTTGGATCAATAATTCTGTAACTTTATTTTAGCAAAAAATCACTAAAGTTATTTGGGTTTATATTCTATTACATTTTATTTTATTTTATATATATATAATATGAAAGAAAATATATGAATAAAATAAAATAACAAATTTATTCTATATCTTTTATATTTAGTATATATCTTGTATCTCTTATATTTTTACGATCCTTATAAATTTTCAATCACTTTACTATTTTATATTGTAATTATATAACACTTAATATTATATTATAACATGACTCTTAAAGTTTCATAAATACACATTTCAATGCATTAAATTCTCAAAGATTAAAATGCAAAGTTAAACCGAATTTACTGTATGAATAGATTATATCAAATGTATAATAATTATGATTTATTTCTTCTAAATCTTTGTACGAGTGAGAACAATGAAACTGTAATGAAATATTTTCTATCAATACATTAGAGTTCCAATTTTTTCTTATATTTAATTCCTCAATATCAGTAAACCTGATTGCAATATAATTTACCTTAATTATACTAATAAATTATTTAATTGTCTTGACAATCTTTGTTTTCTTATTTAAATTTATTTATATTTCTAAACTCTTCTTGAAAGTACGAGACTCTAATAAGTTGCAATTTAAACCATATAAAATTTACTAAAGATTTTCGAAAATATACCTTGTCAGATGCGTTAAGTATTTCATCGGTCTCCATTCATTTAGTAATTTCTTAAATAAATTATATAACTTTATACTTAAGTAATTTAACATAATGTTATTATGTAACAAATAAATGTTGTTTTTTTATGAAATAACTGCATAATGTGTCAACTTAAAATATATAGTTTTTCAACTTTTATGCTTACAAAATTATTGTTTCAATTTTATTTTTGAAGTTATATATATATATATATATATATATATATATATATATATATATATATATATATATTAGTCAAACCAATTTAAAAAACAAAAAGAAATTTTTATCAAGTAAACGGGAATTAAATGAAAAATGAAAATATTTTTAACATGCGACTTCAATGTCCCTTAGTATCACCCAACTACATGAAATCATACAAAAAACAAATTTATGTAATTTTTTATGTCTTATCTTTACGGGTGGCAAAACCGAATAACTCAGTTCGTTTTAGCTCAATTCAATTTTGGCCTACCAAAAATGGGTCAGGTTAAGCTGTTCGTAAAGTAAAAATGAGTTGAAACTTACAACATGACCCGTTAGTTTTAATTTTTTTGTGGAGGTCCAATTTTAAATTTTTCCTTTTTGGTGTATATGCAAGCCCATTTTCAGTACTTGTATATGCAATGCAATACCTATATCATACAAAAATTCTACATATTATGTTGTAAACCATCATCTAATGCATTAATCATTCAAAAATTAACTTGTCAACCATTTGATCAGCAGAGAATTTGCATGATGAACTTGGAGCATAATACAAGAAGAGAACAAATTCACATGACAATGCCATTGCAGAAACATGTGTAGCCACTAACCACTATACTACCATCTCATTGCCTTCACTTCTTACACATTATTCTATTCCAAAAACAATTATTTCAATCATCATCTAGTGGCAAGAGTTTTAACATAACGCATTACATGTAGTAGATTTAAAATTGATTCCATCTAATAACAAGAGTTTTGACAATGTCAACCATCATCTAATGCACTTTCAAAAAAAAAAAAAACTTAGTTGGACATTGTCAAAGTAATCATAATTAAGCTAAGTAAGTAGAAATCAGAAATTCACAATGGACAATGGTCACAAAATGACAATCAGATAAAAGTGACAAAGTACAAATTAATAAATAACAAAGTAAATGGAATAACTTCAAATTAATACATAACAAAGCATTTCTTCATTCAATCTTCATCATTTTCCTTTTTAGAGTTATTAGATGCACCCTTAGAACAACTCTCTCAACTCTCCTCCAGTCCTCCATCTTCATCAACATCATCATCTTAATATCACATGGAATGGAATTGAAAAAAAGAAGTTAGAATATAAAAAATATTTATTAAAATAAAATAAAATAAAAAACTAATAAAATTAAAATTATAGAAGTTATCATATCCACGACACCCATGCTTACAGTTGGAAGCACAAATTATTGCTTCAACATTTTTTAGTAATAGACGATTTCTATACTTATTCAAAATCCTTTAACCAATGCTAAAAGCAGATTTAGATGTAACCATAATAATTGGGATACTTAGCAAGTCTCTAATCATGACTTACAAATATGAAAAATGTTGATTATTACTCTTCCACTATTTAAGAGTGTTGGTCTCTTGGCAAGCGTATCAAAAGTCAATTGTAGTATAATGATTTAAAGTAGGAGTGTCGAACCCACGAGGAACGGATTCAGTTGAAATAAATAATTATCTCGATTAGCATATATATACAGAAAATGTAATTTGATACATCATTGGTAGTTAAACTAAATTGCATAAACAAAATACAGTAAAAGCAGAAAATTTAGATAAAAGATCGGTAAGAAAAACTGGGATTGAATTTCATTTATCTCCCTTGTCTGTAATCTGGATGAATATAATATATAACATCTGAAAATACCAATATTGATGCACACTCAAAAATCATTTATACCGATCCCTCGCGTATAAAATTCATAAGATTAGTTCCCTAAATATTGATTCCTCACATATTCAACAAACTATCCAGCATTACGGTTGAGTATTAAAAGCAATTGATATATTGAAATCCATTCCTAGCATCACAGTATATGAAGTATCATTGTTCAAATCAGATTTTCAGAAATACTTTCCAGTTAGATCTAAAAATCAAAATCAAAACATCTATTGATCAGATAGAATCAAGCATTAAAAATAGAACAATAATACCAATATTGAGTAAAACAGAAATGCTATATATAAATATCACCAGATTACATCCAAGTTCGAGTAGATTACATTCAATCCCAAGAAGGAAAATTAGCCACTCATGACAGCCAACAAAGAAGAAACCAATGATCTATGCTCTGCTCGTGGTTGCAACTCCAGCAGTTCTGTAGTTTCTCTCCAAAAATCTCAAGATTCACTTTCTGATTCACGGATTATTTATACTCCACGAAGGTCTCGCTCAAGCTACCTGAGTCTCGCTTGAGCGAGACATAAATCTTCATGCTAAAGAAAGCCTCTCGCTTGGGCGAGAAGTGTTGAAGCAAATATCTGGCTTTTGTGAGCAAGAGTACTTTGAGCTGAAGAAAGGGTCTCGCTTAGGCGTGATTGGCAGCATCAAATCTCACTTGGGCAAGAATAGCGGCAAGAGATGGTGGCAAGAGATGGTCTCCTTTGCTCTTCTTGAGTTCTCTTTAATCTTTCCTGAAAAACACACAAAATAGGATCAAATGATTTCTTTAAATCAAAACTTGGAAGCATGTGATTGAAACTCATTTGTCTTAGATTTAGGGAGAATCAATATGAAATGAACACAAATTAAAAGCATAAGTGCCAGACTTTTCTATGAATCTTTACTGAATTTGGGCACTTATCAAAGAGCATCCATATGTTCAATAATATCAACATCCAATGTTGACTAATCCAAGTATATGTTAACATCAATATGTTCCTTCCCATTTTAGCAACATTCTAAAGCTTGTGTTATTTTATTTCCCAACATAAAAAACAAAATCAATGTAATATGTATAATAATAATAATTAAATGACAAGAAAGTAATATGATTTACACCAAGAGCGTATAGAAACGAAGCCCCTTCTGTTCTACTCTGAACATTGCAACCTAGAACCCTTGTAGTTTCTTCTCCTATCGAACCACACAACAAAAAGCAAAATCAAAAGAATTGGTGGTTGTTGTCCAATTCGTAAATCAGGTGTGCCATTTTTGAACCCTTCACTACTAAAAATTCTCATATTACATGAGAATTTTCTTGCAAATTTGTTAAGAAAATTTGCAAGAAAATACTTTTTCCTACTATTTTTTCTAAGAATTTTAATTGGCAGGTAATTCTTCGTGGGTAATTATTTCCTACAAAATTATAAAATTCGCAAGTATTTCCTACAAAATTTTTTGTGAAAAGTGTTTTATAGAAAATATTTTGTAAAAAAATTAGCAGCAATTTCCTACAAAAAATTTTTCATAACAAAATTTATAAGTATTTCCTACAGAAAAATTTCAAAACAAAATTGGTAGGAAATAAGAGTTTTTTTAGTTGTGCTTCCTTTTTCTTCCTTCATTCCCACCCACAAATGTTGTTATTCATCTTCTTCCTCTCGTTAGAGATTGGGGCTTCTCCTTTCATCTTGTGCGTGGACGTTTTGTTGTGCTTGCTCAGCAAAGATTCAATGTTTTGATGTCGTCGTTTGAATTATAAAGGAATGCCGTTTGTGAATAAGGTTTAGTGTTTCTCCAATTTCGCTTTGGTTTTCTATGTGCACCCATTATTTATTTGTGTCATGTTGCATTGTGTAGTTGGTATTTGTGTGGATTTTAGGGTTATTAGAAGTTTGTGAATTTGTGATTTTTGTGGTTTAAAGCATTTTCATTGCTTCTGCTTATGGTGTTTGGTGTTTTGGTATGAGTAATAGATATTTAATTGCACTATTTGTGGTTAAGTCCCTAACTAATAATTGGTTGTGGTGTTTGCTTGTGTGGTTTGGGACAACATTAAATAAATAATGAAGCAAAAATATCATAATTCAAAAGGGCTTTTTGCACATAAGAGGGACCTATAAGAACTTTTTCTTACGCCAAACAAGTTCCACCTCAAGCTTAATCTTGACAAATGTGCTTTAGAGGTAAAGGCGGGAAAACTCTTGGGTTTCTTATTGAGTGAAAGAGGAATTGAGGTCAATCCGATAAATGCGCGACCGTCATCAACATGAGAGCCATGAGTAATGTAAAGGAGGTCCAAAAAGGCTTTAGCAACGAGCGAGTTGGGTCAGATTCGGGTTTATGGAGATCGATCCGATCTAATCTAAATTTAATATTTGAAATCCATATCCAACCATTTTGCTTTCCGATTTAAGCAGGTTTGAGTTTATTCGGATCGGTTATAAACAGATGGATGACGGATTACCCAAATCAAATGTAAAACAAATGTGAGACTAAAAGGGAAAAGATTATTTCCAGCCATGTTTCTCCAGCTTGTCCACCATTCTCAGTTTTCTCCATAACCACATCATTGTACAAACTGAGTAGACGCCACCGCGTCGCCACCCACGGAGCTGATCGGCAAAGATCAAAGTAGATAACGACATATCAAAGATCAGGGAAGATCAAACCAGAACACGACAGATCAAAACAAATGGAAGCATATTACGACAGATCGAATCAGATGGAAGCTTATCGGAGCATATCGTGGTAGATCAAACTAGATGGAAGCATATCGGAGTAGATCGAAGCACGTCGAAGCAGATTGATCCACCACGCACACTCGCCGAGACACTGCAAGCTCAGTATGCAATTTGATGACCTTCTATGGCACCCCTTCAAAGGCAAAATCATTTCAGAAAAATTATTTCTCAAAGTTAGGGGAGTTGCTCAGGTTGAGATGCAAGAAAGCGTTTGTGATGTGTGGTGTTCCCACAGGACCAAATGATTTTGAAAGTTTATTGCTTTGGTTTTCAAACGTATTGAAGATGCAAAAGGTTAAGGAGATGAACGACAACAACAAATGAGGGTTTGAGATTTTAGAATTAATGATTATGGGTTGGGTTGGGTATCCATGGATATTTGATTCAATACTCGTACCTGACAGTTTATATCCATATTTATCTGAATAATTTTATCCACCCAAACCAAACTCAAATACATCAAACCGAATCTTTAATTTCTCTTTCGGATTGCACGATTTTGGACAGGTTGAGTAATTTTGCTCACCCCTAGGTTTAGAGGCTAATAGAAAGGATGACTATACTTTCTCATTTTCTTTCCCAGAGCAACGATAAAGGCTTTCCCTACTTTCAGTGCTTAAAGAAAAACGAGAAGTTTTAGCGGATGAAACAATGTGACAATGTGTTAGAGAAATTAAAAGAATATATGGGACACCCTCAATCCTGGGCAAACCTTAGTACTAGATGTGGAAGGGGAGCAACACCCTGTCTATTTTGTAAGGAAAGTGTTGTAAGAGGCCAAAAAAAAAGATACTCAATTGTGGAGCGATCAACCTTAGCAATATTGGTAACCGTTAGGAGGTTGCGACACTATTTCCAAAGACATGAGAACACAATCAGGACAAACTTGTTGTCAAGTAGGTGCTAAGGGAGCTTGATATATCAAGGAGAATGGTGAAGTGATTCACTAAGCTATCTGAGTACGACATCAAGTACGAATACCATGACCGAGTTAAGGCCCAAGCTCTTTCTGACTTCTCGATCGAGCTATCAAGACAACTCACGTCCCCACCAGGACATCTCAAATGGATTTTGTCCACCGATGGTGCATTCAATTCACGGGGAAGGGGAGCAGAGGTCGTGTTGGAAGGACTGCTCATAAAACAATCGCTCAATTTTTCCTTCAAAGCTAGCAATAATTAGGCGGAATATGAAGCTCTCATAGCTGGAATGTTGTTGGCCAAGGAAATGGGGGGTCATCGAGTTACTGGCCAAAATCATTTCATCCCTAAGCATTTGACATGTGTCAAGAGAGTTCCAAGTTGAATACCCATTACTAGAAAAAAACAACTTAGCCACTGATGAAATTGGTCGCTAAATGAGTAAAATTGGTCGCAAACACCTTTAGTCACAGAATTAGCCACCGAAAATAATTAATGGCAAAAACCTAAGTCGAAAAACAGTTAGTCATCGATTTCAAAATCGGTCGCTAAATAACCACCGATTTCAAAATCGATCGCTAAACAACCACTGAAATTCTAGTAGCTAATCGATCGCTAAAATTTGGTCACCTTAACGTATTGAAGACCAATTTAGCAACTAAAAATTTGGTCATTAATTCAATCGCTAAAAGAAATAAATTTTAATTTAATAAAATACTTTTCAGTCACTAATTAAGCATAAATATGTATGTTTTCTAATTTAATTAAAATAGTCTCGGTGACTAAATCAGTGACTAAACCACTGATAAAATCAGTGGCTAAATCAATATGTTTATATTCAATTTTCTACCTATTCATAAAATTTGTATATTTAATCTTACTAAATAACAATAAACTCCACTGTATAATGTTGTAAAAAGTAGTGAAATATATGATTCAATATAAAACAAATATAAAATTAGTTCTAAATACATATACAAGTTTCAAAATCAATCATACAATTAAATCTAACTAATATTTATGTAGATTATTAGCCTAAATAATCTATTACATCATCTTCCTTATTAGAAAAATCACAAGGGCTAATATAAGATTCTTCAACTAAATGTGTTGTAAAATAAGTTCTTCTCGACATTGCCTATATTTAATGTTTTGTGAAAAAAATCCTTCAAGTATTGAGATTAAAGAGAAGCCTCTGCTTGTGGCTTAGAAGAAATCAATGACTCCAAAAAGAGAAGATAAGTGTAGATAGAATTCTTGCACAAAACACAACAACAAAATTCCTGCACAAAACACAACAACAAAATATCTCAGATCATGATTCATAAACATAGAAAAGATAAACTCAATAAAACTCAAATAGAAAATGGAATAAAATGAAGCAACATGTTTTCACTCTTCAAATTTGATGAAAAATTAGTCTTATTACTTATATTTTAAAAATAATTACAAATATTTAATACAAATTATTCTAAAATTTAAAAAAAAAATATTTAAAGAATATAATGTCGATGTTTTGAAAGACTATTGAATTTTCTCCCAAACATTTAAAAATTGAAACAAGTTCCCAAATAAAATTGAAACATTTGTTTATGGCACAGATTGACAAAGCAAGGCATAATTATGACAAAATGCATACCATCAAATAAAATAAAAGTAATTGGTAATGAAGTATTTGGACCGGTTAAGAAAACTAAGTTTCTGGTTATTCTATTACTACTCTTATGACATATATCCCTTTGCTTCTGGATTGGTAATTGAGTATTTGTATCTTCTACCAAATTAATAACAGTTGATAAATGAAAATACACATCATAACAAAGTAGCGCAACTTTATGCATGCATATATAGCTATTAAAATTACGACTCAACTACTTTGTCCCACAATGTTCAGTGTTTAATGGGCTCCTTAGATCTGTGCTGAAAAACACCTCTATTATCTCACTTGTTGGGTATCAGAGTACTAGCACAAGTACTCACAACTAAAATAAAAGATGAAAATAAAGGAACAAAAATAGATAATAGGCAATGAATATAATTTATTCAAGGAAAGGAAAAATTACATACCATTCT
>Ga0214542_1007607_pt1 | contig 18700 bp, 13 predicted proteins | sample CNSS1metaG_FD_160096 | JGI IMG/M metagenome (GOLD analysis project Ga0214542, IMG submission 160096) | Root nodule microbial communities from cowpea collected in UCLA plant growth center, Los Angeles, California, USA - CNSS1 | ecosystem: Host-associated > Plants > Roots > Nodule | place: USA...
ATATCTTAATACACACACACACACATATATATATATATATATATATATATATATATATATATATATATAATTTCTTTATGATTAGAATCATTGTAAATTCATATTAATTTTATGAATCATTGAAGAAATTGAGCTTTAGATTATTATGCTTGTATGTATAAAGCTTCCAATGCATATTTTAATCTTATTATTTGTTTACTAAAGCAAGTTTTAATTGATAGAAAGTTAGGAAACATTTCAGCTTATATATTATAACAACAACTAGTAATAAAACAAACATGTAAATTATTATATTATAAAGTTATATATTTTATTATTATGATGATAATGATACATATCAATAACATTTAAAATTTATAATATTAAGATAATGATAAACATTATTTATATTTATTATAACATGTTTTTTAAAATTACATGAGTAAAAAAGTTACAACTTTATGGACCATATTTTTGCCAATGTATTATATAATTTTTAATCACGTTCTTATCTTTATTAAATAAGGTGTATACTTATTATAATTACAATTCACACACTAAATCATCTAACTTAAATTTGCAACGAATAAAATTTAGAAAAAAGGAAATATAAACTAATTTCACGCAATCTAAAAGTACGATTAAAAAGTTAAATAAAAGTATTCCTTTTTTTATTTTTATTTTTATAATATATATATATATATATATATATATATATATATATATATATATATATAAATAGAAGTAATTAGTTTCTAATATTTTACTGATGTTGAGGCATTTTAAATATTGAATGTTTTTTTTATATTCAGTTATCTTTATTTTATAAAAATTTAAATATCAAAAAATCATTAATTTACAAAAGTATTTATAATTTTAAATTGAATAATAATTCATTACAACTTTTTTATAGTTTATCTTCTCATTGTAATTAAACTGAAATGGTTTAATAATCTGAACTACTATTTGTAAACTAACACAATCTTTTGTAGATATAAATACATTTATGGTTTACACATCCAATACATATATAATTAGTTAAAAAATATCTAGCACTGAAATTCTACTTGCAATTGTAGCTATATATGAATTTCTCAATTAATCATAAAAGTTATATGCACAATTTCTTAACTACTTCTTATGCAATATTTTATCATAGAATATACATTAAAAAAATAATTTGTGTGATTTATGTAATCACACACATTAACGTACTAAAAAAACTTGATACCATGTAGCATTACAATATTGTCTAAAATAGTTAATAGTAACGAAAAGATCGGTGGAATTTGAGAAATCGTTAGAGCAATGCTTGTTTCATGGATGAAGAGAGAGAGGGGAGAGAGAGGCAAGAAGGCGTGAGAAAATGAGATTGTAAGAAAAAAGAAAGGAACTTCAGAAGGGAAATTCAATTCCCTTCTTGTTGTTCCCCTACCACGGCCAATTGATCTCGCGGTGAGGAACAATAAACCAGAACATTAAGCAAAAGTCTTAATTCAAATACCACAAAACAAATGCAAGTGGATTTTTGCTGAGAAAGGTGATCATTGCAACAACATTGTACACAACATCATCGTCACACCCTACCATGTTCACCGACAATTCCTGCCAACAAAAAAATAATAAAATGGCCTCTCGCTCCTCATCTATCGCCACCTCAATTCCAGCTTCCAGCGTCAAGAGAAGGCTCTACCAAGTTTGGAAAGGAAATAATGTACACTTTTTTCCCTTCAAAATCTATACACCATGTATACTGTTTCCGCCACTTAATGTTTCTCTTCAATCAAAATCAAACTTTACCCATATTTTTTCATAAAATATTTGTTGGTTGTTCTTATTCGCATGTTTAGTATAAAATCTATAAAGAAAAAAGTAAAAATTGATTTTCAATAGTACAATTTAAACCTTTTTAGTGTTTTTTAGGTTATTGGATGCCACAAGGAGGAAAACTAGGTTTTATGTGACTCGATATGATGAGTATTTGCCATTTGAAAACATATAAAGATATTTGGTACAATTGTTATTATTACCACCATCGTAGTAGTAATCTTGGTTTATCTTCTTTCTTTGATAGGAATAAAACCTTTCTAATACACTTATTCCTTACTTTATTACTCTTCCATATCATAACAATAAAACTTTAGACAGATTCAAGTATGTGGACCTTAACTTTGAAAGAGAATTGACAGTATAAACAAGTAATCTATTAAGGATATACTTTATTCATCAAATTGTTTATTTAAGAAGTAGTTTACAAGGTAATAATTTCACTATATTGTGATATAATTTAATTTTGCATAATTAACATTTTTGTTGTCAGAAATTTCTATGTGGTGGAAGATTAGTTTTCGGTCAAGATGCATCATCTCTTTTTCTAACATCGTTCCTGATTGGAGGTCCTGCAATAACATTTTGCATAAAAATGCTATTATCATTAAAGAAAGAAGATGCTCACTTTAGCAACCCTGTACTAATTGGAGGAGTGGTTCTCACAGTTTTGGTTGGTAAAGTTGAAAGGTTTTTCCTTATCAATATTGAGTACTTAACATGGGAATGATATTCTTAACATCACATTTCACTGGCTGTAACAGGTTTTTGTTTTTCTCTTCATGACATCTAGTAGAGATCCAGGAATTATCCCTAGAAATGCACAACCACCTGAATTAGAAGAACCTTTAGACATAAACACACCATCCATGGAATGGTTAAATAATAAAGCCCCTAATTTGAAGTTTCCCAGGGTGAAAGATATGACTGTTAATGGTCACACAATAAAGGTGAAATTTTGTGACACTTGTTTGTTGTATCGTCCACCACGTGCTTCTCATTGTTCTATCTGCAATAATTGTGTGCAAAAGTTTGATCATCATTGCCCTTGGGTTGGTCAGTGCATTGGATCAGTAAGTTCTCCAACTTATCTACAACATTAATGTTTTCTTCTTTTATCTGTAAAAGTTTTGAATATACTGATATGCGCTATTACATATCACATATTAATACGTAATGTATGTTTATTGAATTTGATAACAAATGAACTTAGAACATGTATTGATATGCCTTATTTTTTCAAAAGAACCTAACTTTGTTCCTTTTGTTCTTGTTCTTGCAGCGTAATTACCCATTCTTCATTTTGTTCATATCATCATCAACCTTGTTGTGTATATATGTGTTTGCTTTTTCTTGGGTTAACCTTCTCCGACAAAAGGGTAAATTGTGGGTCAACATGTCACATGATGTTCTATCAGTTACTCTCATTGTGTATTGCTTCATAGCTGTTTGGTTCGTGGGAGGACTAACAGTTTTCCATCTTTATTTGATTTCCACCAACCAGGTATTCATTTGTTTTTCCATTGAACATTAATATTTGCAACATTTATATAATGGTTTCTTATTGCTTGTACATGTGATTATCTTAGAATTGCTCATTAGTTATGTAGTTTAATTTATGTATACTATTATTCTTACTTAGATATCTAAGAAGATTAGACTACTTTACTATATGATTTTCTGTATTAATATGATGTGACACTACAAAATAATGATTTGTGGATGTTTAAAATGTAATTTTTGTCAACCAAAAACCATCAAATGTGTTTTATTTTGAAAACTAAAATAGTTGTCACAATTTAATTGTCACTCGGCAAACTTGAACTTCACCACAAAACAATCCTAGAATAACTAATAACCTTGTAAAATAACCTGATCAATTTTAGACAAAGTTATTGTATTTAACATCAATTAAGAAAATTATTGGTTGACATTTGATTAAAGCTTTGCCAATGTCAATTGAAAAATTATTGACTAACTTTAATTAGAAAATAATATCAACCAAGATTCACTAATAGATTATAAATAAGTATTTTTTTTTGAATTATTAACAATTGCTAATATTCAATTAATTCCTTTTACATTTTTTGGTAATTGAAATATTTTATCCAAATGTGAAAATAAAAATTCAATAAATTTGAATTGTCTTATCTAAACAAAACATTTAAAAAATAAACCTATTTGAAATAAAATCAATTCAAATTTAATGTATTTGAATATCTTAGAAACAGTGAAACTCTTTATGTAAACCCAAGCTTAGACTTTCACTATGAATATTTTTAAAGGTTAATTTGGTAAAAAATATTTTTGTAAAGTTCCAAATCAATAAACAATACTTTTAATTGAAAGAAAGAGAAACAAATCAACAAATTTTTTGTAGAGACTTTAAAAAAAAAAAACAAAAACTTTCAAGAGAAAACTTTATGCAATCTTCAAAGACAAACTAAGAAAAAAACTAAACCAAAAGATTAAAAAATGTTGACACAAGACTCAAACCAAAGGAAGTGGAAACCTAGAAAAGACTCACAAAAGGGTATAGCTAAACAATAATAATTACCATAGGATTTATATTTAAGTTGCCCAATAAAATTTACCAAACCCAACAAATTATTTTCACATAAATTTGATGATTTAATTAGGCTAATTCCCATGAAAACAACTAGAATTTGAGTCCAAGGTTTTATTTGTTAAAGTTACCTTTTTTTTTTTTTTAAATTTAATCTTCAACTTTTCTTTGCCATTTTTGTTGTAATAGGTATCGAAATCTTGTATTCTTTTTGTCTACCATTTACAAACTTGAAAACCCATTCTTAAAATAAAATCTAAATTTTATTTTCAATAAAAAAATTAATCTTTATGTCTACAAGTTTCAAATAAACTCAATAACAAGTTTATTCAAGAAACTCTCTCAAAAATCTTATCACAAAAGCAAATTCTCTAAAATTGAGAGCTTGATACTCTTTTCCTACACAAGATTGTTCAAACATTATCACAAAAATACTAAAGAACAAGGAAAAAGGCTCAAATCAATAAAGGTAGACTCAAACTAGATAGTCAAGCAAACAACCATACCTATATAACAAGTATGTCTTAACCAAGATGAAAACAAGTAGATACCAAACTTGACTAATGAATTACTGTGTAAAACAAGATTAGAGTAGGAAATCATTAATGTATCTCGGTATAAAATAATAGCCAACAAGAAAATAAAATAGTCATATCACTTAAAATTGGGTTTGAAAAACGAAGGAATTTCACTTGGAAAGAACACTTATGAGGTGATGTAACACCTTCATGTAACCAATTGAAGTCAAAGCTCTTGATACCACTTAATGTGGGGTATCTTGAAATTTGTGAAGGGTTTGCCTAATCATCAAAGAATTTGAACCGAAGAACTATGATATAACTCTCTTGCCAAAAAAACATATAGACGAACAAGAAATGTTAGAATAAAAAACAATGGACAAAAGGGGTAGGATGACCACATTTACTTTAAATTCTTGGAGGATAAGTGAAATGTTGATTCACCACTTAAAAGAGGCCATCAAAGATCACATTCTCAAGACTCTTAAAATATTACAAAATCCTAAAAATTTAATATTCAAGTGTGCTTTGTAAAAAAAAAGGGACCATTTATTTAGAGTGAAGAAAAGGTTCAATAAGCTTTCCATCAATAGGTAAGAAACACAACAAACTCATCCAAAGAAGAAGAACTCAACTCATGACTGACACAATCATCTATAATGAGAGTGAGGGAAGTTTTGATTCTCTCATTAATAAGGTGGTTATGTTAATGAACTAGCTTAATCACGTAGGTGGTTAAGATAGTTCATGCACACTCTCATCATATATTTTAAGAATTAAAAAATATATATTACATTCCCTAATTTCTTCTTCAAACTCTTTTAGTCTCATATTTTACTCTTTTATTTCCATGTTTCCCTCTCATGCTTATGAACCCTCGTAAACTCTTTAGATTATAGCCTTTCCATCGATGACCTTATCTCATATAAATTCACATGAACTATAATTTCCACAAAAATAACAATTTATTGATTAAAACACAACATAAAAAGTTACTTATAAAAAAAAGTTTAAATTGCCTTATTGTGGACTTAGATGATAATTAATAAAAAGAAGACCATCGATCTTTATGAATATCATATGACCTTTAACAATTAGTTATTAATTTGATAATGAAAGGTTAAAAGTGTTATTCCATAATTTTTCTTTTCATTCTACCCTCATAATAAAAATAACATATATACTGACTTTTTTTTTTTTTTTTTTTTTTTTTTTTTTTTTATCTTGTGTTTTGTTACAGACAACCTATGAGAATTTTCGGTACCGATACGATAAGAAGGAAAATCCATATACAAAGGGAGTATTGCAAAACTTCAAAGAACTTTCGTGTGGTAGGATCCCAAAAACAATGATAAATTTCAGAGAATGGGTTCTGGTTGAGGATGATAATCCAGACGAATCCTACACTTCAGATTTGGAAAGAGGTTTTATAAGCTCAAAGCAGAAATTTGACATGGAAATGGGAACAATGTATGGCAAAGATGGTATGAGAGTTCCTTCCATTTTGAAGGAACTGGATTATAACGGCATTGATGATACTCTAAAGAAAAAAGCAGGAGAAAAAGAAGGTGAATATGATATTTTTGTTCCTGCTGATAACACAAAATCCAAAACTGGAGGACCCAATGCAAAAGAAGAGAAGCAGTAATAATGGTTCTTTGAAGGTACCATTTAAAATATATTACTCATGCATTATGCCCTAAACAGTGAATGATCAAGAACTTTTGCTGCAAGAGATTTGCAGAACTTGTTAGTCACAGAAAGCTTGAGGACTTGAAAATGATTCCAAGTAGTAATAGCTGTCTTTGCTGCAGATTCTTTTGGCAAATGGACTCTTCTGAGGTTAGAATGTTGATTTTCTGATGAATGAGGAAACATGCAAAAGGTTCTTAAGTGAATGAAACAAATGACATGTCTCAATGGAAACTTAGATATTTTCAATGCTGAGAGAGAGAGAGAGGAGAGAAAAAAAAAGGTGACAAGTTACAAAAACTGACATATGTTCACATATGAATGCAGGATCTATAAATGAATGAAGGAGTTAGATTAATCAATGATGAACAGTTTTATTCCCTTTCTTAAAGTTAGTTAGGATGCTAGATTTTGTCTGCAATTCCAATTGTTTTGTTATAGTATGGAATAAGAGTAATATATCCTTTCACTTAATTATAAAAAAAAAATAAGTAAAAAGTAAATACAATTTTAGAATATTAGAAGAATTTAGAAATGTTCAAAGAAAAATACCTTTAATCTTTTTTCCTATTTTCCTTCTATATTAGTTGAAATTTATTACAAATTACAAATAAATGCGTATGCTTGTTTTGTAATTTTTAATATATTTTAATTAATAACTAGAATGTGTTATTAGCACTTTTTCCTTTAGTAAAACTTTTACTTTTGAATTTCAAATTTGTTACTAACACATACTAGAAGAAATAAGATTAGTGTCTTTTTTATGTAATATCTATGCACATTGTATTTTTGTAACTAGAAAATATTATATGCATATTTTCTCTACTTTAAGCAATAATGACAGAGTATGTATGTAGAGATCAAAGTTCATATATTATGTAAGAAATAAATGAACTCTTTTCTTTTTTTTCTTTTTCAAAATATAACAAATATCGACCACTTTCATATGTATTAAAGAAGAGTTATCTTTATACTCTTTAATTTATTGTGAAATTTATTAATAAAATGTTCACTCATTTTTTTATGCAAGTAGAGGATTATTGGTCTATTAACAATAAAAGAAAGTCCCAATCAATCTTGGGGTGGAAAAACGCTTATCCATTGAATTATATACAGTCTTTTTAAATATTATATATCGCTACTTAAATTATTTACTTTTTTAGACATTTGTAAAATAAAAATTAAATTTCAAACATATTATATAAGTAAAATTAATTAACTTACCCATTTCTTTTTATCGAACATGGAAAATCAACTATTTTTTTTTTTTCACATAAAATTTAAATGTTGTTGTTAGTTCTTTTGTTTTAGTGTTTTTTTTTTCATTTCAGTACACTATTAATTTTTTAAATTCCCAATGGTAAAATTTGGGTTTTTAAAAGGGTTCGTTTTGATTATTTATAATAAAACGTTAAATATATTAATAGAGTTGGTTAACATGTTAAATATTTTACTTAAAAGCATCAGAATGAATTTTTGTAAACTATAAACTTTGTATTGAAATTTTTAAGACTTTGTCAATGAACATTTAGTTAAGTTTATTAACTTATTTAATGTTATAGTTAAAGTAAGTAATAAATATTAATAAAAACATAAAATATCATCTAACAGGAAGCAATATTTATAACTACTCACTTTTACCTGTATATACTAGTTGAGTAAAAATATATTTACTCGCATATATTTATTATAAGAAAAATTCAAAATTATATAATAATTACATATATTGGATGTTGTTAAAAAGAAAAATTCCATGTAGTGTTTGCTCTTTTGTCGTCGTGGTTTTTTTCTGCTTCGTGTGACACAGGTTCAGTTTTGGCTAAGCGGTTGTCTTCGTGCTGAGCGAGACTGGTGCGTTATCTTTCTTTCTGCATTTACTTTCTGGTTTTAGTTTTTTTTCTTGCACTCTAGATGTTCGTTAAAAAGGAAAGGGTTCGCTGGTTGTGGTGGAGTGTATTGCTTTCTTCTCTGGTGTGCCCTCTATCTGTTTGTGTTTTTGCTTCATTCTTTTTTCGGTTCTTAAGGATATGGGGTCAGATTTTTTTGGGTTTGCCATTCCTTGGTTGGGAGTGTTTACATTTACAACAAGGGGTTGATATTTCTCCTCCCAAATCTGCTTGGGAAGTTGGTATGAATGCATAAAAGAAAACTTTTGCCCAGTTCTTACACAATGCCTGTAATATTCCCTTTTTTCAATTGCCACCTCTTTGCATTAAAGGCGACATGGTAGCGCTCCTAGTGGCTGAAGAAGACTACCTTGCGAGGTTGGACGAATGCAAAAATCATCTACATGGGAGAGTGATTCTCCCTAAAGGTGATAAGTCTTTAACTCATCTTTAGCTATGCAGAGAGTTGGCCAAACCTTGGAAGTCCCTTGAATCTTGGAAAGTCATCCCTCTAGGAATCTGAATTTGCATTTAGTTCCGTAGAGGACATGATTATGAGTTTTAACCATTGGTTCTTGGAACCTCTCTCCGGGTATGTTAAGACTTTACCTGGTCCCAAATTTGTGTGCCCACTATGATGAAATTAACCAAAAAATCTATGGCCTACCGCTTGAATATTGGAAGCCTAGGCTATCTTTTCAATTGCTAGGGGCATTAGTATCCTCGTAACTTCGGATGACAACACTATGATGAAGACATAAGGTTTCTTTGCTCGTGTGCTCGTTGACGTGGATCTTTCAATCGAGCTACCAAATCAACTTTTGATTAAAAGGCCAGAGTTCACTTTTGTTGCAGATATGGAGTATGAGAAATTTCCTCCCTTCTATTCTATTTGCAATGTGATAGATCACTATATTGACAATTGAAAAAGGAAATCCAATGAGCATAGCGGCATTAAGAACACTTCTAAGTTTATGTTCCTAAGCCACAATTTGAAAAGGTTTGATATCCACTTGGGTGGTCTGAGGAAAAAATTGTTTCTGCTGATTCCTGACCACGACAGAAATGGGGAAACTTTTTCTAAAAACCAAATGGTTGAATCTGAATACATGCCTGCCCTTGAGCCTATCACTTTGGTAGAAAAAGAGAATGAGGTTGACTATCAAAACAATCAACATGTTGATTCTGTTATTCATCATTCTGAATCTTTTGTTCATCAGAATTTTACAGTAGCAGAGAATTTGTATCATAATGATCAGCATATGGATTGTGGTCGTGAAAACCCTGAGAATGACGCTGCCAAAACGCATGATAGAAATGAGGTTCAATTTAAGAAAGTTCCAACTGATTATGCGATGGCTTATCAGTTTAACAAGGATTGTGACACTCCTTGTTAGATCTATCTGTTGATATAGAAGCTTGTTGAAGTTTAAAGATTTAATGATTACAAGCTTGAAGATTTGATATTTGATGCTTCCAACTACAATATGGTAGCTGACAATGATGCAGGTGTTAAAGATGTTGATCTTGTGTTTGATCTCAGGTTTGGATTGTAATTTTTGGTTTTAATCATGCTCTAAGTGATTACTTAACCTTGATTTGATCATTACTAACTTGGAAAGCCTTTGAAAGTATTATGGACCGCTTTGTGGTTTGAAATTATGTTTTAATATGTTAAAATGTTCCTAGACTTTCTAGAAAAACAATGAAGAACATTTTAATAGATTAATATGATGATTTAATCTATTAAAATCACATAAAACTCAAGTTGTCATGTTGGCTTTCTTTCAATCCATTAAAACAACTTTGTAATCGAATAAAATCACTTAAATTTCAAGTCTTGTTTGCTGGTTCGGATTTAATCAGTTAAATTGATGAGTTAATCGATTAGTTTCACAAGTGAAATTGACATTAAAACGAAGTTTTAATCAATTAAAATAGACAAATTGAAATCTATATATCTCTCAATTTAAAACTATTTAACAAGAAACCAAAACCATTCTTTTTGAAAACATTTTTCTATTGAGAGAGACTTAGATCTGAGATTACAAAACAATTCTTAGAGCCTTCTTGCCTCAATCTTTTTGTTCAAATCCTTGGTTTTAAGTTCACATTGTGATTACCTTTGTGTCTCTTTTTCTCAATTGCACTTGAACTTTCCAACTGATCTTGTTCCCATTTTTGTAAGTTCTCTGGTGTATTTTGTCGAGTAAGGTTGTCAAGAGTGTTACTTGTGATAGGGTTTCACAAGTGGTGGTAGAAGATCTAGTAGGGTTCAAGATCTTATTGTGTGTATTGTTTTTCTTGTTTTCTTGAGGAGTTCTTGTAATACTTGAAAATATAGTGGTTTGGTCTAGTCAGGATGATTAGGCAACTGAATGTAGTTTGTGATAGAGTGAACCAGTATAAATATTGGTGTATCATTCTCTCTCTATCTTTTTGTTCACTTTTCTTGTAATATTGCACATTATACTTGCCATATACTTTGCATGTTGAAATATCTGTCAACTAATCTCTAATTTTTCACTAAATCGGTTTATTGCATTCTTATTAATTCACCCCATTAATCAATTCAATCATCATGTCATCTTATTTTGAAAACTGGTGATAGTTCAATTCACCCCCTCCTCCCCCCTCTCCATCTTAAACTCAACCCTTTAAATCTAACATCACCTCCCCTTCTAACAAGAATTCTCAAATTGTTGTTGAAGCTAATCTTATTTCTAAACTCTGGGTTGACAGAGTTGAAGAGGAAGAATCCTCAAGTGAATTTGAAGATATGGAGGGTGATGCTGCATCTTTTCAGCCGGATGTATCTACCAAAAAACCTGCCACCAAAGAAAACTACTAAAGCTCCAAACAAAACTTAAAAGGTGCCAATAAAAAGCTTTACATGGATATTAAAATCATTTTTTGGAATGCTCATGGTTTGCTAATGAGAGAACTGTTAACATGCTCCAGAGTCTCATTTTGGATCATGGACCTCATTTGGTTTTCATAGCTAAGGCTATGGTTAGTTTTCAAGGGTCTCATGTGCCCCTTTTAGTACTCTTAGTTTTAGCCTCTTTTTTTTCTATCAGCATTAACTTTAGACTTTGTTATTACCATACCAATAGAGTTGGTTTGATGCCTAATCTTTGGAGTTTGAGAAAATTTGATATCAGGTTTCCGTTTTACATTCAGACAAACAATATATATCTATTTTTGTTAACGTGTAGGAGAAAGTCTGTTACATTGCCGGTGTGTATGGTTCAACTTCTTATATTGCTAGAAGAATCTTATGGTTCAAACTTAGCAATCTTCAGAATGCTCACATTGGTTCCTGGTGCATCTTCGATGATTTTAATGTGATCTTGTATTCTTCTGATTCTAAAGGAGGAAGCAAACCTAATCAGTGATTAAATTCCATGATTGAATTAACTCTAGTGACATGATTGAAATGCCAAGTGAGGTGCTTGCTTTACTTGGAACAATGTCATACTTGGAACTCAAAGAATTGATGGAAAACTGGATAGAGATTTTTATAATCTCTCTAGTATGGATTTGTGGAATAATATCAGATGTAGCATCCTAACCAGAAGTTGTTCAAATCATCATCCCCTACTTGTCTTATGTACTCAATCCAGCACTGCCAATAGAATCTCTTCTTCAAGTCATGGGTTGATAATCCTGATGGCAGGAAGCTTGTATATGATACCTAGAAGTCTATTGGCAATGTGTATCTCCAGGTTACACAGAAACATAAATCTTTGGATGCTATTCAATCTTGGCTGGCTTTATCAAGGTCAAAGTGATTTCCTTCTTCAAGAGCAAAAGAAATCTATTGCTGATCTAGACAAAGCTTCTGATCTTCAAACCAGACTTTGAAAAGAAAAAGCTAGAATGGACTGGTTTTCTGATAGGGAACACGACTGGTTTTCTGATAGGGAACACTCTTTTTTTTTTTTTTTTTCCATACGATTGTTAAATCCTGAAACAATGCTAATTCCATTTCTAAGTTGGTTTATGAAGATGTTTCTTTCTATTCAGGATCTACAGAAAGTTGAATAGCCTTTTTCCAGCTATTACACCAAGCTTTATGTTACTGATATTGATTCTCCTAACAGTGAAACTGTCTCACTAATGATTGTACTTAATGACTCACTAATCTTATGATTACGATAAAGTTAATTCCTTAATTTTGTTTAGTATATGAATGACCTTTGAAAGGTAGAGAAACATATCCGGATGCACATGGAATGTTCCTAAAATCAAGGAAAAGACAGGAGAAATAATGGTAACATTCACATGCATTTGAAAGTGACATATGTAAATAGTTACATAAGTACTTAAAAGTGACATTGAATGTAGAAACACTTCATTGTTATCTTTGGACGTCCAATATATGTCTCTTAAGATTTGGAGAATATTATTTGATTTCCTTATAAAATTTTGTAATTTTTAAAAGACTTACATTTTATTTTATCTCTTTATTTCTTCCTTCTAGTCTTCCTTTTGTGAATTTTCCTTGAAATGTCTTTTTCTTAATCTTTTCTTGTTATGCTTCTTATTATATTTTGCTTCTTCTTGAAGTTTATTTTTTTCGATCTTTAATGGATTCTTCTTCAACCTTAATCACATCGATTTTTTTTTCCTACAATTTCTCTTGTTGCATGTCTTTTATTTTGAATTATTAAATTCATCTATTTGAGTGAAGAAGAGGAGAACTATTTTTAAGACATTTATACAAAATGAAGAGAAAAAAAAAACACAACAACTATGTTGTGGGTTAGACCAAAAAATCCTACCTACTCTTATTGTTTAAAACTAAAAGGTGCTTTACTCTTAAATTATTGTAAAGGTTTTTTATCCATGCTTTCTAAATCAAGAAAAATGTTTTTTTAATTGAAAGAGAGCAAAACACTCAAATATTTTTAAAGAAAAAATAATATGTAGTGTAAAAACAAACTAAAAATGTTAAAAGGAGGAACACTAAACCAAAAAGGTTAAAGATGTTGTCAAACTTAAATAAACCAAAACAAAAAATATTGAAAAAGAATTACAAAAGAGTGAAAGTGCTAAACTACAATTACCACAGGAATCATGCCAAGTCTACTCAAGAAAATTAACATATAAACCAAAAAAGTAACTAAAAGACAAAACACATAATTTTGATGGTCCAATTTGACCATTTCAAATAACTTCAACTAGAATTTGTGTAGGGATCCTTAAAACTTTTATTTCCCAAAATTTAAACCATTTATATATACTTTTCTTTTGTTGCTTTTTTTTAGCGTGATATGCCATGATCACTTGTTCTTTTCTTTTAACCCCTTATGATTTTTTTAAAACCTTCTCTTAAACTAAAATCCAAATGGAATTTTCAATATAAGAATTAACAACACCTAACTTTTATATTTACAAGATTTAAGTTAACTTCAATAATAAACCCATTTGACAAAAATCACACACAACTTGTCATGAAAGAAACTTCTAAAAGATTGTGATAATGATTACTCTCTTCATGTAATATATTGTTTTAGAACTTTACGAGCAAGAAAGCTAAAGAATAAGCACAAATACTCAAAACAAGAAAGGTAGACCCAAAAATAGAATAATTGGTAATGATAAATTTTATCATTATCTAAGTCTTATTTCATTAACAAAACCAACTCTTCCATAGCTTTTAACCCACTTAATCCTCAATTTTACTTTACTTTTGTGAATAAATACATTTTAGGTTATATTGATCTAAATATACCACTAATCTTCAGTTTTTGTGTCTTTTCGTAGATTGGAAGCTTTGCTCCAAAACCCCAAACAAATGAGTGACCCGGAATAGCAAGGAAAAGATAAAAAATGTTATAAAAAGGAAGTGACAAGCATTGTCGGGCAATTCAAGGCCAACGCCAGGCGCCAACCCACTTCTAGGGAGTCAGTGTCAGGCGCTAGAAGGTTCTAGGGGCATACCGCCTGACGGCATCTGGAGAACACTGGGCGGTTTCACGCAGGATTTTCTTTCTTCTGTTTTGCTTGCGCCTGGCAATGGGAGACTTCCGCCAAGCGCCACTTTTGTTAATGTGGCAAGTTAGCCTTATTTCTTCGTGTTTTTGCCTGGAAAACTCATCTTGGATGTTTTTGAGTTCAAACAACACGATGTGCTTGGAGGACTACTAGGGCTTGTGAGAACTATCTCTTTTTCCTCTTTGTATCTCCTTCCTCTTCCATTTTGTAAGCTTGTGTTCTCCATGACAATAGAGAGCTAAACTCATTTTTGTTGGGGATAGATGTAGCCACTGAACTTTCATCTATTTGTGAATGATTTGAATATATATATATATATATATATATATATATATATATATGCTTCTTCCATTAATTGCTAGTATCTTTTTTTCTTTATTTAATACTTGATTTGTTTTAACCATTCATTGCATGATATTTGGATCATTAGGTATCGAAAAATATCTCTTGAAACCTAGACTTGTAACAAGATACCTAATGGAACTTGTATCTAGGAGTGGAGCTTGACCCATTAGTTGGCTTAAACCCTAGTTCATAAAGCGGATTTACTTATTTAGAGATTCAAGGAATTAACTCTTAATAAGAAAACCAAGGCTCACTCAACTAAGGGATTAGGGCTTGAGTAAACTTGTGGGTTGACATTAGTAATTTAATGGAGAAGAGTTTTAGTGTTTTATATGCATGAGAGTGAAGTCGGTGAAATCTAACCCCAACAGTATCAATCTATTGCATTTCTAGTCTTTTCATATTCTAGAGTTTCAAATATCCAAGTTCACCTTTTTACTTGTTTATGCAATATTTACTTTCTTGCACAAAAAATCAAATTATGGATTCATTGTTTAGTTTAAATTATTCATTAATTATACATGATTATTTAGTATACACGAGCCTCTTGAGAAACGATATCTCAATCTTATCGGTTACTACTTGCGCGACTTGGTACATTTGTCAAAATCTTAATAATAATCAAACAATAATCCATGTAGACAGGATATGTCTTAGCCAAATAATACGAAAATGGGTACAAAAATTTAGCAATGAAGTATCATATAAAACCAAACGAGAAACATGTATATGAATATAACAATTGAAAAAAAAATCCAAAGAAAACTCAAAAGTTACATCACAAACAAATGGATTTAGAAGAAACAATAACAACTCATTTTGAAAGAACAATTACAATAACACCTTATGACAAATTGAAGTTAAAGCTTTTAATACCATTTGATATATTCCTCCCTCCCTAGGACTTAAATGATTTATAAACTCTTAAAAGGATTTTGAACTAAAAATATCTTGAAACATCTCGATCAAACTAAGAATACATTAAAAAAGTTATTGGAAGGAGAAATCAAATGGAGAACACTAGAAATGAAGGAAGAATACACCACCTTCAAGCAAGATTAGCTCAAGGGTAAAGCAGGTAAAGCACTCGCTTTAGGCCTCCAGTAAAAGAAGGCCTCAATTTTTTTTACTACTAATATTTCTCTATTAAATTAATTATAAAATTGTGTTTAAGAAAAAAGGCCACAATTTTTTTTTTGTACTAATATAACCCTATTAAATTAATTATAAAATTATGTTTAAGAAAAAAAAAGACATTAAAAAAATATGTTATTACTAATATAGCTCTATTAAAGTAATTACAAGTTTTTGTTTCAGAATAAAATTCAATTAAATTATTATTAGTGTGTGTTAACTTTTATTAGTATTAAAAATGATAATTAATGAGTTAAAACATTTATTTAGTAAATTATAATTTTGTTTACGAAAAAGAGAATGATTAATTATCTTTGTTGTTATCTTATAATCCATCTCGATCCTATTTTCCTTTTTTATCTTTTTATCTCTCTGAAACTTCTCTTGTCACTCCTTACTTTCTTCTCGTCTAAGAGTTTTTTTTTTGACATATTATATTCCTTGAATCTCATATTACCCGTGTGTACCAATTTTTTCATCCTCATTATTTCTGGTGAGTATGTCTATTTGTATTGTTGTTATTTTTATTATGTTTTTTATTCGTATTAGATTAGAAATGCGTTTCTTTTCTCAATTTTGTTTCAGTTTTGATTTATGAGTTTTTAGAGTTTATTTGCATATATATTGACAAGGAACTAATTTTTTTCTACAAAACTATTAGTTAGATTAGGGGTTAGTCTTTTGGTGAATAATATATTAATTGAAGCATAATTCAAAGTTAGGTTCTTTTATAGAAAGATAATTCAAGTTTAGGAAAAAAAAAGATTTACTATCAAGTTGAGAAGAACCTAAGTTTTATGAAAAAAACGTATTAGATGCAAAAAGAAACAATTCGAGAAAAACGTTGACAATGAAATTGTAAAATCTCTTCAATAATCATTTATAATCAATTAGCTTTTCTATATTGTAGATAAAACAATTACCACACATCAAAGTAGATTTGAACAATTTAAAATATATAAAGATATTTTTGTTTTTTATTTAATGTTAAAAAATTAAAGTCATTAAATTGTACATTTTTGTAAAAAAAATGTAACATTGAAAAATCTTTAAAACATGATCATTTCTTAGATATCGATGGATTTGATTTATTTTTAGAATTAAATATCTTAAGAGAAATTATAGATTTAGAAAATGATAAAAGAATTGATTCGTTTCCATATGCACCTATAACTTATAAAATAATATTAACAATTCCAGTATTAGTTGTTCCAGATAAAAGAAATTTCTTACAACTAAAGATAATAAAAACTTATTTAAGATCAACGATATCTCCAGAAAGTTCAGATAAATTAGTCATATTATCTGCTAAAAAAATATTAAATAAAATTAATTATAACAATTAATAAAAAAAAAATTACATAATAGGCTAAAAATAAATTTTAAATAAAAGTCCTTAATTTTTAAATTTGTTTTACTTTCTAAATTCTTGAGCCGCCTGTCTTGAATATCTCAAGATAGACACAATATTGATTTTCCAAAAAAAAAAAGTTCTTCATGATAAAAATATAAACTAAGCGACACTTAATCTCATACAAAACAAAAATATGTTTCATATTTCTTGAAGTTTGATTTGTAAATAAGAAAAGTCTTCCTTTTATACGATTAGAAGGTGAGTTTAAGAAGTTTCCTCTTAAGAAAAGAAAATAGGCAATCCACCAAAGGAAATAAATCCTTTGATGACAGAGTTGTAAAATTTTCATTAATGAAGTGATTAGGTTTATGTAGCTTAAGTATCGAAGAGTTAAGCTAGTATATTTAGTTTATATTGCATGGCACTTTATTCTATAATAAATAAACTAAATGATTTCAATTTTTTTTTTAAATATTTTCATCATATAAAAAAAACTTTCTTAAAATTCAAAAAATAAGTTTATATTTTGTAATCCACTTTTCAAACTCTTTCCTTTTTTACATTTCTTTCATTTCTTAGAAATGAATATGGTTTTTATTATTCGTCGTGTAAGTTTTCATTTTATTGCATATATCTTATACTTATGAGATCAATAATACAGAGAGACAGCATAATTTTTTTCAGACGAAGGTTGTTAGGAAGATTTAATGATAAGCTACAAATAAATATTTATGAGTGTTATTTAATCTATAATTTCTATGATTGGTGATGTATTTTGAAAAAGAATAATGATATTTTTATTTATTTATTTTTAATTTATCACTTCAATTATTTTTTAATTATATATTTTTTCAATATTTTTTGATTATTTATTTTAATTTTTTTAATGATGTATATAATAATTTTAAAATTGGGTTCAAAGAAAAAAAATAAATATATCAAAATATTATTATTCTTCGAAAAAATAAAAAGAAAAACACGATAGTATGACAACATTTAAGAATCTGTGAGAAACGAAAAAGGAAAGGTTTTAGTGTTGTAATTTAAAAGAAAAAGAAACATTACGCGCGTAAAACCCGTCCAAGAGCACCAGAAGTTAGAGATGGCAAATAAACCCGTCCCCATGGGTATTGTCCGAACTCGTCCCCGTTTTGACGGAGAATCCCCGCATTGACTGGGTATGGGTATGGGTATGGGGAATCTCCGATTTTTTCAATTGGGTATGGGGATGGTGATGGGGATGAATATATCCCCGCCATAATACCCGTCCCCGCCATATCTTCATCCTCGTTTAAATTATTAAAATATTCACAATTAATTAAGTAACCCTATATATATATATATATATATATATATATATATATATATGTATATATATATATATATATATATATAT
>Ga0214542_1007608_pt1 | contig 18697 bp, 10 predicted proteins | sample CNSS1metaG_FD_160096 | JGI IMG/M metagenome (GOLD analysis project Ga0214542, IMG submission 160096) | Root nodule microbial communities from cowpea collected in UCLA plant growth center, Los Angeles, California, USA - CNSS1 | ecosystem: Host-associated > Plants > Roots > Nodule | place: USA...
TTTCAAATTGGGCAGCAAGCTTTTCTTTCAAGATTTGTTTCTCATGTTCATCATCTCCTGCAACAATCATATCATCAACATAGACCAAGAGTAGTGTAAGTTTACCTTCTTGGGAATGTTTGATGAATAGGGTATGGTCACCTTGACTCTGTCAATACCCCATGGAGATCATAACCTGTGTGAGTCTACCAAACCAAGCACGAGGGGACTGCTTAAGCCCATACAAAGCTTTCTTCAACATGCACACTTTATTCCCACCTTTAGTAGATTCAAAACCTGGAGGAATTTCCATGTATATTTCTGCCTCTAAATTTCCATGCAGGAAAGCATTTTTCACATCAAATTGTTGCAATTCCCAACCAAAATAAGTTGCCAATGAGAGAATGATTCTAACTGTATTCATCTTTGCCACCGGAGCAAATGTTTCCTCATAATCAACACCATAAGTCTGAGTATATCCTTTGGCAACTAACCTTGCTTTGTAACAGTCTAATGTGCCATCCGATTTATACTTTAGACTAAAAACCCATTTGCATCCCACTGACTTTTTATCTAGTGGCCTGTCAACAATTTCCCATGTTTGGTTCTTTTCTAAGGCACTCATCTCTTCATTCATGGCTTGAATCCAATTCTCATCTTTCAATGCTTCTTGAACTGATGTAGGGAATCTAATTGCATCAATGGCAAAGAGAAAACTTTGGTGTTGCATAGAAAGGTGTTTAGTGGTCACAAAATGGGAGATAGGATACTTGGTACAAGACCGAGTTCCTTTTCTCAAAGCAATGGGCAAGTCATCAAGGTCAGTTTCACAATTACTATTCAAAGACTTTTCCAAAGGTTCAAAGGTATCAATAGAAGGACTACTTACCCTCGGTTCAAACGATTGAAGTTGTTCTTGGATAGAGTTAGGTTGTCTTTGTCGCCTTTGGTATTGTATACGGAAAAAACTCTCTGGACGACTAGAGTCTGTAGATGACCCTGACTCTGTATTGTTCGGAGCAATTTTAGAGACATCCATAGAAGATGTTTCTGGAGAAGTATTAGGAGAACCAAGAGTATTATCAGAATGAGATAGTTTCTCTATGGAAGGTACAAAAGATGACTCAAGAGATTCAAAAGACCCAACTTCAAAAGAACTCTCCCCTTGAAGTTGAGGACGCATGTAAAGATTTAGTTTCATCAAAAGTAACATCCATGGAGGTAAAAAACTTTCGACTTGGAGGATGGTAACACCGATATCCCTTTTTATTAGATGCATAACCAATGAAGATGCATTTAATAGCTCTAGGATCTAACTTTCCACGGAATTGACTATGAATATGGACAAACACAACACATCCAAACACTTGACTATGAAGACTAGAAAGAAAAGGAACAGATGGATAGAAGGAAGATATGGACTCAATGGGACTCAAACCATCTAGAACCCGAGAGGGTAATCGGTTGATAAGATAGGCAGTAGTAAGGACAGCCTCTCCCCAATAAGATTTAGGTACATTTGGAAAAGAAGTGTCTGTGTTACCTCAAGAAGATGTCTATTTTTTCTCTCAGCAACGCCATTTTGTTGTGGTGTGTCCACACATGTGAATTCATGAACACCATTCTCGGAAAAGAATTTAGACATGTCACGGTTTATATATTCCCTTCCATTACCAAAACGCAAATGTTTAATTGACTTTCCAAATTGTGTTTTTATCATATGAAAGAATCTAACAAGTAAGTTAAAAACTTCAGATTTTTCTTTCATAAGAAAAATCCATGTAACTCGGGTACAATCATCAATAAAAGTGACAAACCATTTAGCACCAGATATACTAGAGCTTGATGCAGGCCCCCAAACATCAGAATGAACCAAATCAAAAGGATTAACACTCTTTGTATTACCAGAAGGATATGTAGCACGATGGTGCTTTGCAATTTGACATACATCACATTTGAATGACTCAACGGACTCTTTGGTGAACAAGGAAGGGAACATAGACTTTAAAACAAAAAATGACGGATGTCCTAGACGACGGTGGAGAAGCCAAATTTGAGAAGACTCAAAAGAAGTGCAAGACTGGAGACAAGAGGTAGTTGTTTGCCTACCAATACTACTCTTAGTTTCCAAGTTGTTAAAGCAATACAACCCTCCCTATTCCTTAACAACTCCAATCAACTTCCCCGTGGCAAGATCTTGAAAAGTACAATGAGTGGGAAAGAAGGTTATGGAACAATTTAGGTCATGAGTAAGTTTTCGAATAGAAATAAGGTTATTAGATAGTTTTGGAACATAAAGGACATCTTTAAGACTAAGGGATGGCAAAAGAGAAACATTTCCACGTCCATGTATTGGGATATGGGTCCCATTGGCAATAGTAATGTGGTTATTAGAAAGAGTAACAAATGACGTTAAAAGAGATGAATGAGGGGTCATATGGTTTGTTGCACCAGAGTCAAGAACCCAAGAGTCCATACATAAAGTTCTAGAAACATTAAAAGAAGAATTAGAGTTCTTACCAGTCATGGTTAGAGAGCAAGTACCAGAAGGTGGCTTACTTATTGACTCCAGAGTTTTTAGACGTTCAATCTCAGCATGTAGTGTAGGCATTCCTTCCTTAGTTGAAGAGGAAGATGGTGTCTTGTCAAGATTTTCAGAATCTAAAGAGGCCTGATAAGCTTTCCTTGAAGGTTGTCCTTTTAATTCTGCTAGACGATTGAGAGCTTTCTCCTTTCCATGTAGCTTGAAGCAAGTGTCCTTGGTGTGACCAGATTTCTTACAATGAGAGCACCAACGCTCTTCCTTACCTTTTAAGCTAAGTTTAATATTTGCAAGATTTGAATTCCCATGTTTGGAAGTCTTTCCAGAAAACATAGCAGCACCTTCGGTGGAGGTCTCATTCATCATGACCATTCGACGAGCCTCCTCACCTTGGACAATGAAGAAGACTTCAGAAAGAGAGGGAAGTCTTTCCTTCCCAAGAATTTGAGCCCTAACATGGTCATATTCAGGATTCAATCCTGATAAGAACTTAAATATCCGAGATCGTTCAACAAACTAAGCAAGAGTGATAGCATTTTTGCTATTCTCAAGCTTCAAGTCTTGATACTGGTCCAACTCAATCCACAAAAACTTCAACTTTCCATAATATTCTGAAACAGAGAGAGTTCCTTGCCTGGCACCAAAGATCTTGCTTTCTAACTCATAGCACGTAGAGATGTCCTGTCGCATAGAATAGGTAGTTGCAAGGTCCTCCCAAATTTCGCGGGTACTAGAGTAGAACATATAATTTTTACTTATTTCTGTAGTCATGGATCCCAAATTTCGTGGGCACTAGAGCAGTGATGCAGACAACAACAGTAATGATGCAACAGAGGATGCAGCAGCGACAGCGGCAGTGATGCAACAGCGACAACAACAGCAGTGATGCAGTAGCAACAATGACAAAACCACAACTTGGGACACTTCAGGCAACCCAATAATAAAAGAAATGGCTGCACTTCGGACAGCACTAATGAGAACCGTAACTAAGACGGAAAAGAAGAAATGCAGATGCAAGGCTCCCTAGATCGGGAGCTCTGATACCAACTTGAAAGGAATAATTTGAAAGAAAGAGGATTTTACTGTATTGTTAATTCACTAAAAACAGTACATCAATTTCTCTATTTATAGAGATCTCAAACCTTAAAGTAATAATTACAAGAGATCTCTAGAATCTTCTAAGAGCTTCTAATAACTTCTAATAATACATTTAATATACTACCAACAGCTTTTAATATTGCATTTAATATTCAACTAACAACAAAGGATGTGAAGCTTAAGGAAAAAGTGAAAGAAAAAAAGGAACCCATAGGATACTAGGTTACCTATAGATATAACACAAAAATGGCATTTTAGAAGATAATATAAACTACTCTAGCACTCTCCTTCAAGCTGGAGCATACAATTTATATTTCCCAAGCTTTGATTATCACAATTGTTTATCATTTGCTGAGTTTCACAAAACTTCAGTTCTTGGAGAAATTGTTTTATCTACACCAGTTCACAAGTCAGTAATGCCATTACCCTATATTCAACTTCAACACTCGATCAAGCAACAGCATTTTGTTCTTGCTTTTCCCAACTAAATCAGCATCACAACATTCAAATATTTAGGTACTTCCTTTATCTTCATATAGTAGACTTTGTCCCGGACCCCTTTTGAGGTACCTAAGAATGTGAAGAACAACATTCCAACGATCAATGCAAGGAGCCTACATAAATTGGCTCACCACACTAGTAGCAAAAGATAGGTAAGGCCAATTAATAGTAAGAAAAACAAGTTTCTCCACAAGTCTTTTGTATCTCTCTGGATTTGAGAGGGTCACACTTTATTCAGCTATTTATTTTTTATTTGGTTCCGTAGGACTATCCACATGTTTACGATCAAACAGTCATGTTTCTATCGACATATCCAACACATACTTCCTTTGAAAAATCAAAACACTTTCATTTGATTGAGGTACTTCCATGCCTAGGAAGTATTTGAGACTCCTAAGATCTTTGGTTTGAAAGTGTTTGCAAAAATGTAGCTTCAGCTGAGTTATTTTTGATAGCATCATTTCCTTTAATAACTATATCACCAACATACACAATTAGATAAACACATTTTCCAAGAGATGTATGCGGTAAAAGAGCAAATGATTGCATTTCAACCCAAAGATTTGAACAATATGACTATGATTTCCTAACCAAGTAGTGGAAATTGCTTGAGACCATAGAAGGACCATTTCAATTTACAAACCAATCCTAACTCCTTCTAAGCAACAAAACTAGGAGATTGCTCCATGTAGATGTCCTCCTCCAAATCGCCATGAAAATAAGCATTCTTAACAAGAGGCCAATGGCAAAGAGCTACCACAGCAAAGAAGAGATGTATAGGCATAGGCTACAAGAGAAAATTATCACTGTGATACAAACCATATATCTTAATATAACATTGGTCACCAACCGAGCTTTAAGGCAATCAACCTCACCATTTGCCCCATCTTTAATGGCATACAAATATCTACAACCAACTTTATTCTGCCAAGGTAGCTAAGGAACTAAGTCCCATGCGTTATGTTTAAGAGCCTATATTTCAACAATCCTGACTTGTTGCCATCCAGAATGATCGAGTGCTTCAATCACACTTTTGGAATGGTAAAAGGAGAGATAGGAAATAAATGAGAAATAGGAAGGGGATAACCAATGATTGTTTAGAAAATTGTAAATAAGATGAAGATTACAAGTAGAACAAGTGCCTTTTCAGAGAAAACAGGTCAACCAAAATCTTCATTATTGTATTGAGTGGCAATGGCAAAGGACTCGATGAAAAGGACTCACCAAGTAATATGGGACCGATCACTCGTAGCCAATGTTGGTAATTGATAATAGACAACAATGAGTTTTTAGGGTGAAATAGGGGAGGAACCTAGAGGGTTGTCAAGAGTAGAGTAAGCCAAGGATTCAACTACTTGAATGGGTAAGACTAGTTGGATAGAGAGTTGACTTTGTGACAGAAAGAAGAGAAGAAAAATGTCTCTTCAAAAAAGGTAACATTTGCAGACATGCGGTACTTTCTTGTTTTAGGAGAACGATACCCTTTTTGGAGAGAAGAATATCCTAAGAAGATACGTTTCATGGCTCTAGCGGATAGTTTGTCCAAATCTGGATATAAGTTGTGCACAAATACACACGCAATCAAAGACACAAGGAGCAACATGAAATAGAGGTTCATTTGGAATCAGAATGGAATTAGGAACTTTATTTACCAAGGGACGAAGAAGGCATTCTCAGTTTCCATAGTGGATTTGGTTTGACCCCCACTTTTATATTTTCCTTTCTTTCATTAATAATACTAGGAATGATGCATATGATTGTACATATTTTAGTGCTAACTTAGTTAGGATTATGGCATGTTTAATGATTGGAATAGCATTCTTATCTTTACTTTTAAAAGATGAACAGGCTTGCGGTAAACAATAAAAAACCAACATAACTTTTGAAATCTAAAAGGTATGGATCCGATTCAATTATAATCATAATAAGAAAAGTTTAGAAGAGACCAACCAAAAATAAACTGTCTAAGTGGATTTACTGAAAATTCAGCTTTTGATCGAACATGTTGGTGTCATTTGGTTATAGTTGATGCCAGTTATGTGGATTAATCATGGTTGTTCAATATCCAGTTCAACTTAATATCAAATGTTCAAGTTCCACGTACAAGTAACATCTTACACCTCAAGCAGGTTGTCCACTATATATATGGTAGTAGAAAGAAGCCAACATGTTAATAACTATATTATAAATGGAAGAACTGCAGAACTAACCTCCTCATAAATGCAGAAGGTTCTTGACAGAGCTATCTGTGTGGAATAAACCAAATTATCCAATGGGGAAGTAGAAAACCACTGGCAGCCAATAGCAGGTGCCTGCAAAAGGAAGGTGTTTTTGTCCATTATTCAATGCCAAACCTACCAATATTTGGGAACAAGATACATGCAATTACTTTAATTTTTTGTGGATATACAATTGACAGCACATAAAGCACACAGCCACAATCTCGGTAAACTCATTGAAAAGTATTTGTTGGAGAAGAATATGGAGGTAAAATGAACCAAAGAGTTAAAATCAATTCATACACCCCTACCTTTGGAAAAGTTAGATGAGAGAGATTCTTAAAAGTAGAGGTGGATAAACTGATTTAACTTATAGGAGAGAAATCTCTAAATGGCATGCCAAGAAATTTTGTATGATCTCAACCCAATGTATCGTTATCCTATATTTACCTGCGGAAAGTTGATGCCATAAGTTATTTGAACCGCTGTAGAAGGAAATGCAGCGACAAAAGAATCATTACTCCAAGCACACACGGGTTCATTCACATGTGGTGCCATTTTCTCAACACTATTGCCATCAAGATCAGTGGCCACCGCTAAACCAACTTCTTCCACTGCTTCCACCCATTCCCTTGCTGACCCATCAAATATAGGAATCTGTATGAGAAACCACTGAAACTAATAATTTTGTAATACAAACTATTCATTACAATACAAGAAATCAGTAAACAGGAACGGAAGGGAGTAAAGAAAATTAATTCACAAATATTTTGCACGAAATACTAGAACAATTTTATGATGAAGCAGAGCAAAGGAGAATATTAAAGAAACCTAAAATGAGTTAATCCATTAGTGTCATACTCACCTTGAAATATTTCATTAATATTTATTTTGGGGATTAATTTGTCTTTTGAATGTAGAAAGAAACGTTTAATGAGTTAATTTTACTAGGGAGCCTCAAACCGACACCTATCCCTCCCTCCGATTCACTTTTTCTAGTGAGCCAACTTTATATCTTTTTTGGATTCATTTGAACGATTCTTTAATAAATAACGAACTTAACAGGCTATTCATCTTCTTTCCATTGAACCAAACAATGCTTCAACAACGTTACCTCAACGTCGTTCTCTTTATCATCAAAACCCTCAATCTCAATCCTGCAGTTATCAACACCCAAAGCCTCCAAAGCCGAAAGCAAATGCTCCACGGTTCGAATTCGGAACCCGTCCTTGCTCAGAGTGGTGCACAGCGGCGAGACCTGAGCGAACTCGACGGCGGCGGGAATTGAACGGCAACGAAATTCGAAGTACCTGCCTCGAGAAGCGAGCTCCGGCCACATCCTCACCGTCGAAACCCTCCCCGAATGCAAACCCACGCCGTTCCTCTCCACGCATCCCGCTAGGGTTTGCTGAAGCCGCCCCGTCTGCAAAAGCGCGTCGAAGAGGTTAGTGTAAGCGTACCAGACAGTGCATACGTATAGATGAAGAACAAGAGAGACAGAAAAATTAACACGAACAGGTTTCCATGACACAAGTTTTGTTGACCTGAGTGCGTTGGAGACTAACATTTCAAACTGTCACTGATAACTCCCAATTTGTCTTCACGTTGCCAGAGAACTGGTTTAACTAATTTGAGGCCTGTCTGCTGACGTTGTTTTTCGTTTTTTGTTATATTTATAGTAAGATGATTATTATATTATTTTATTTTAATGAATAATATAAAATAGATATATTATTTAAATGAAGAATTTTAAATATAAAATAATTATTAATTAATCAATTTAATTTTTTGTAATATATTATCTATTTTATTTATACAATATATGTATGTCTAGTTAATTATATAAACATGTCTCTATTAAAACAAATGCACTTTTGAAGAGATTCATAATATAAAAGTTAAGTTAATTAATGAATGAGTTTTATGTTAAGTATATGTTAAAATATTTAATTTTAAATAGATTTGTGAATAGTAAATTCTATAATAATTAAAATTGTGGAATAAAAGGTTAAAGGAAATTATTATTATATTTTGAGTATAACATTCAAAATAAAAAATAATGGTTATATTTAGTAGTGTAGTAGGTTAGTTAAAGTTTTTCCACTAAATTAGTGTATACAGACGAAATATAGTTACATCAAATCATTATAATATTGTTTTATATCTCTTTACTTTGTAACCAACAAATTAATGTAATAATTATTATAAGTAATCAACTATCATATCTTAGTAGAAGAAATTTATATGTATAATTTGAAATGGTGATTTTGAGAAATTTATTAACGAATATGTTTATATGTATTCCATATACATGTGGTTGAGATAAGTATTTGTCATAATAATATTTTTTCAATAAAATGGTCGTGGAAATAGAGATGAATTTAGTTATTTGGTGTAGAAAGGGTGTAAACAGAAATTAGCAAGGTGCACTCCTGAAAGTCCATTTGTGTTTCTATATTTGTGGTATAGGTTGGGTGAAGTTCGATGGCTAGCATTTAATGCTTATCAGTTAGTTACATCGTTATGCGGTCGTTGATGAAAGAGGAAGACTATGCACTATATATGAGGACAATTTGGTGTTCCAGTATATGTAGTTGTAACCAAAAATAAGTTTTGAGCTCCGTTTCCGTTAGAATCGGAGTCAATTAACATCGTATAAATATTTGTTTCAGTTTCATGTACAACTTTTACAATATATGTATATTGATAATATTTATTTTTACCTTTTTGTGTGTTTATTGTTATGAATAAATCAATTTTTTTCGAACTTTTGTCGTGTTATATCTTCAAGTTTAGTGTATTTTGTATTATTTTGTTTCTTAGTTGTTTTATGCTTGTTTTGTCTCTAATCTCTTTTCTAAGTGTCTTAAATAAGTTAATAAGAAGTATTTGTGGTGGAGGAAAACAAGCAAGAACTCAAGGGAACATGATTGGACAAGAAAAGATTGATTTTGAAACAAATACCTTTGTCGGGCGCCACTAGAATAACACCAGTGCTTTAAATACAGAATGTTGTCAAACTGTCCAAGGCTGAGCGGTGGAAAATTGGGGCTGAGCGCCATAAGGTTGAGCAGTGGAAAGTGGAGCTGAGCATCATTCAATTCGTAAAACTTGTCGCTCAGCGCTGCTGAGACAAGGCTGAGCGGTGGCGTCGCTGACATGTCAAAAAGGGTTTTTAATCTTGTTTATCGTGAGGGTTTGGACCATTCCTCATTTTGCAAGATAGAGAAACACTTTTGGGGTGCTTGGAGAGCCTCTTAGAGGTTGCTAGGGGTGTTGGGAAACTCTCACACTCCTCCTTGGGTCTTCTCCTCCATTCATGGTGGATTTTCCTCCTTTTTGGAGTTGGAGAGGAGATGGGTTGCGAATTGGAGATGGAGATGTGAATGGGAGGGGCAATTGGAGCATGGAGCAGTTGCCAAGAGCCTTGCGAGAAGGCTTGCATCTTCTCTTTGGTTTCCATTTCTTCCCTATCTCTTCAATTTGTAAAACCTAGGTTCTCCACCATGGAGAGCTAAACCTATTTGTTGAGATTAGATGTAATGAACTAAATTTTTGTGTATTGTGTGATGTTAATCCATATGCTTTTCCATTTTTATGTTAGTATTTGATTTCCATGCTTAATGCTTGCTTTGGTTTGGCCACCCATGCATGATTTGTGGTTCTTGAGGTGTTGAAAAATGTCTTTTCAACCTAGAACTGAAATTGAATGTCTAATGGAACTTATATCTAGGGATAGAACATAATTTATTAGTAAGCTTAAGACTCTTGATCTTAATGTATGATTTCACTTGTTGAGGATTCAAGGAATTGGAACTTGATGAGTTATTATAGGCTCAAAGTCACTAGGAATAGGATTTGAGTATTCTAATGAGTTGATTTTGACATGAAATTGAAATTGAGATGTTTGTGAATGCATGAGAATAAAGTGAATGAAATATAGTCTTGACAATTGTATATAATCTATGTTAAATTTTTGTTGCACACCAACTGTTTGATAAGATACCAAAAAGAGTTTCTTTGTATTTTTGTGAGGTTTGTTGTCTATTTGAGTTGTGAATTGTAAGATTTGTCATGTGTTGCACAAGTCTTTGTGAAGAGAACGATATTTTTATTACTTGCTATGTGTGATTGGTGCACTTGCAATTTTTCACATAACACATATTCAATAATAAAAACAAAGATTACCTTTTCTACAACTCTTTTGCTATCTTCTTTCTCCCTTCATTATTCTAGCTTGTGTGAAAATTGGTACGTGTCCTACAAACAAAGAAAAGAGTTGGTGAGTGAGCAGTAAAGGAACGTGGCTAGCAAAGAGAGTCGAAGGGAAATCAAGTCTTAGCTTGACGGTGGTGGAGTAGAGAAGAAGTGAGAGATAGGAGAAAAGAAAAGAAGAATGTTGTAGGTGGAGTGGTGTATGTGGGTGGTTCTAGAAGCACAGAGAGAGGGAGATAAAAATCTATTCTAGTAATGGGAGATGGGTTTGGGCTTTACTTAAGGCCCAACAGATTGATATCAAGAGCAAGGTTCAAGAAGAGGAATCTTGGGAGTATTGTTGCGTGTTCTACTCATGGTTGGTGGGGGTTTTATACTGGGAAGCTTACCCATATTTGATGGAAAGGGTTATAATGATTGGTGCGTGAAGATGGAGGCGATTCTTGGCTTTCAAAAAAATAGATGAAATCATGAAGGTGGGTTTCAAAGAACTACCCAAGAATGTTGATGAAGTGGCCAAGAAAACATACAAGGAGATGAAGAAGTTGGATTGCAAGGCTCGTGTGTTGCTGCATCAATGCGTTGCCGCCAATATTTTTCAGAAAATCTTTAAAGTTGTCATAGCAAAAGAGGTTTGGGAGATCTTACATAATGGGTATGGAAATTTTGGAAAAATCAAGAAGGTGAAACTGTAATCTTTAAGGAGGCAATATGAACTCCTCTCTATGACAAAAAAGGAGACAGTGGCAGAATATTTGGGCAGATTGCAGGAGATCACCAATGTCATGAGAGCGTGTGATGAGAACATAGAAGATTGCAAAATTGTGGAGAAAGTTTTGAGGACTTTAACCCCACGGTTCGACCACATTATGGTTGCCATATAGGAATCAAAGGATCTTGATGTTATGACAATAGAGGAATTGCAAAACTCCCTTGAAGCATATGAACAGAGGGTGAACGAGAGAAATAATGGTAAGAAAGTGGTAGAAGAGGCCTTACAAGCCAAGGTGGGTCACATTGGAAGAGGTCAAAGTGGTTGGAGAGGAAGAGGTAGAGGCAGGTTCAGAGGAAGATCTGGAAATAGAAATGGTGGCAAAAATAGTGAATCATTGGCCCAAGAAAATTCTGGAAACAATGGGTCTATAGATAGAGGAGGAATTCAGAACAGAGGTAAAGGAAGAAGTGACAAGAGGCCATATGATAAAAGAAAAACAGTACTATAATTGTATCAAATATGGGCATTATTCTTTTGAATGTTGGCATGAAGACACATCAAAGAATGGGTAGAAAGGAGAGAAAGCTAATTTGGTGCAAGAATGAGGAGGTGGGTATGAATAAAATCCAATAACAATATATTATACATATCTGACAAACAAAAAAGAAATCAAACATTTTTTAATAATATATCAATTTTTAATAAATAATAGTAAAGGCTCTTTTGGTTCTTGTGTTTTTTTATTTTGTTCAACTCAATCCTCTAATGTGTGTTTTTTTTCAATTAAATCCTTTTAAAAAAATGATATAATTTGGTTCGTGTATGTCATGTTTTAGTTTGTAGTATTTTTATTTTATTTATTTATTTTTTTAATTAAAAAAGAATTGCCATGTGTTATATTGTAATGTCATTTTGCACTAGTAGTGTTACATGTCAGTGTCAATATCACATATCAGTGTCTTGAACTAATTTAGTCTCTATATTTCAATTAAGTCCCATTTTTTTTTAAAGATGGAAGTATTGTGTTCCTCTTCCAGGTGAGACCAAATTAATAATTAAGCTTAATTACAACTTATGTATACATGTTAAAATAATTTTTTAGAATTTATACATCAAATCACTCTACTAAATAAATATTTAAATTACTTTTATTTTTTACATATTTATTTTCAATAAAAAAAATCCTATTTTAAACTTATAATTTTTTTAAATATTAAAAATGTAAATGTATAATGACACTTGTATTTTTAAAATTTATATATTTGTCACATAAAAAAATACAAGTTTCAGTTTACATTTTTTAAATTAAGTATTTTTTTAATTTAAATAAAAAATAAAATTAAGACTCAAATAAGGCAATATTTCAATCATAGAGACTAAATTGAATATAAGACGTTGACGTGTGGAAATGAGACGGGCACGTGACACTATCACTATCAAATGACACAATAATAATATGACATGTGGCATTTAAAAAAAATTAACATTTAAAATACTATGAATTGATTTATGATATATATAGACACGACATTAACTTCAATCCAAAAAAAGGATCACATTGAATCATTTTTAGGAAAATGACGACTTAATTGAACCACACAAAGAAATAGAATGACTAAAAGACTAATTAAGCCTAATAGTAACTAGAATACTATATTTAATATGTCATTTAAATTATTAAAACATTTTTGTCATTTTCTTAATTTAATAAAATGAGAGTTTAACAACACCCCATTCGCATTTATGTAGATCCCACTAAATAGCCTCTTATAACAATATATTTTTTACATTTTTAATTGAACAGTGATAACTTTCAATTTAGTTTATTAAACCTTGATCGACTTTTTACCATAGCGATATGTTTGTCTAATTGACTACTTAAAGTATTATAATAAATTTCCAACATAAAAACAAAATATTTGTAAAGAAAAAAAGTATAATTAGCAATCTATAAACAATTCAAAATAGTATTGACTTATGTATTTTCAAATATTCGTATTAAGTATGTTTTGATAGAGTGTCAATATTTAAATTTACAAATAAACCTAAAAATAATGAAAAGGTAAATTTATTATGATCCAAGTTTGTATATTTACATGTCACATGATGTAAAAACTCTATGAATCACATGGTATCTTAATCTATGACTTAGACATTACCTAATACTTAAATCAAACAATGATCTACATGTTATTCCAAATTTGTGATCTTAAATCCGTACAAGTATTATCATTTTCGATAATTATTATCATACAACATAATTTATTTAAACAAAATTACATATCAATTAAATATTCAAATTATAACATCCCTAATTTAAATAATTATATTATTTATTTTATCCTCACTTAAAAAAAAATAAGTGTTAGGCAAACTTACGCTTTAACTCCTAGGATAAAATTCATATATTAAAAAAATGTTTCAAATTCTATCTGGATAAAGTTTGTATATTGAAAAATAAGAAGAACATTTTAGAAAATATTGTGATTAAGTAGGTTAATAATAAGTAATTAAAAAGAAAAAACAAAACAAATAAAAAATAATTAGTTAAAAAAACATTATATATATAGTAAAAAACAGATAATCCTTATTACTTCTTATTATCTCTTTCTTTTTCTTTCTTTTATTATTTTTTTATTCTTTCTTCTTATGGGGGATGGCATGGCATGCTCCAACTCATAAACTTCTGTGTATAATTAAATTAGATTTTTTTATAACTTTTGTATAAAATATCATGTAATGTAAATAAGTAATAAAAAATGTAAATAATAAAACATAAAATTAAATATAGTAAATAATAAAAAAATGTATTAAAATTTTTCTTGGCTTACTTGATATGAAACATTAGTTTTATAGTATAATATTTCTTTATCTCGAGTTTTTTTATAATTATTTTTAAAAACATAAAAAAAAGTTGACTATTACGTGCTTTTTTATAATCAACTTTTACTTGTTGTTTAATTATTATACATTTCTCTTTAGTAATTATGTCTTCATCTTCAAGATTAAAAAAATTAGAGGTAAAAAATTTTATATAATTCTTTGGAACATAACCTAAAAACATTCTTAAATATAAAAATATCCCATGAATAGAAAAGTTATTTAAAATGGGTTCACATTCTTAAAATAGCCTATTCTTGAATAATGCAATCCTAAAATATATGTATTCCAAAAGTTTCATAGTAGAATCATTCCCTCGTGGCTCTCTGTCGTATCGGTTCCTTCAAAACAAATTACCTACAAAATTAAAAAGAAAAAAATTAATGTTAATAAAAATAGTTAAATATGTTTTTGTTCTTCTATTTTTAGTCAAAATTAAAATTAGTTTTTATTTAGAAACTTTAAACTAATTTAATCCTTTATTTTTAGAAATCGTAAATATAATCCTTTAAACCAAATTTTTTAAATTTTATTTAACGTTTCAAATGTATTTCTCAACTAACATTAGAGCTAAAATGTGTCAAACGACATAAACAAACTAAAATATTATAATGAAAATGTGTTTGAAAGGTCAAATAAACTTAATAAAAGTTGGTTAAGATGACTAAATCCACACATTTACAGAGTTGAGGAACTAAATTGGTTCAAAGTTTTCAAGATAGACTAATTTTAATTTTTACTAACAAAAAACATATTTAACCCACAAAAATAATATGGAACATATAAGTGAAAAATATTTAAAAAGTTTTTCATATTGTTTCCTTGCCGAATCTTTAAAATAGATAGAAAATTTTTGATATATTTTAAAATATTAAAATCAAAGTATATTTTAAAAGGTTAACAAATAATCAGTACTACAATTTCAATGAATCCAAATTCAAAAAATATTTGAAAAAACACGCTTTTGTAACAAGAATGACAAAAAAAAACAACATTTTGAATTTATACTTTGATAATTTTTATAATTTGAAATGTTCAGATGTGGAATTATGTGCTTCTTAAAATGATAACTATGATTTGAACATCGATAAGACAGTGAAATTAACAGTGAAATTAAGTACATTGGATAAAGTATTACATACCAAAAATTAAAATTAGTTAAAAATAAGAATAGCATTAAATTTGAATACCTGGTTTGAAATTCTTATGATTGCAAACACAATATCCCTCGTAGCAAGAAATGAATTCAGGACTACAAGGCAGAGCGCTAGAGTGTACATAGCAATCATTCAATCTTTCGCATGCAATTACAATTATATCACTTTCCTTTGGAACTGAATGCCCTACAAACATAATTATGTGATTTTAATACAAATGCAAATAATAATAACATTCAATTCATCCTGGCTTAAAAGTTTTATGATAGCAAACACAATATCCCTGGTAGCAAGAAATGTATTCAGGATCACAAGGTAGAGCGCTTGAGTGTACATGACAATCCCCCACGTTTTGACATGCAATCACAACTATATCACTTTCCTTTGAAAGTGAATGCCCTACATACAGACATGATTCTATGTTTTTAATACAAATGTAAATAATAATAACATTCAATTCAATGGAGAAGGGAATAACAGAAAACACATACCATAACAAACTTCCATAGCAACAATTGCAAACAAAAATGACAATATCAATGAATTTTTCGACATCTTTTCCGAGCTACAATCTCAAGACACAGTGTCAAAATTTTAAATCTCAAAATTTGTTAATGAAAATTTTAAATCCTTTAACTATTTATAGGAGAAAATGAACTTTTTTAACATTACAAAAATCGATCTTAATTTTTTTTCACTCAGTTTTTTAAGATTTTTTACGATTTTTACTTTAAGGGAAGGGTTTCCATATTTATTAATGTAAATATATTTTTATTTTTATGACCAATGATCTTATTTTAGACCAATAAGAAAATTTTATATATACATATCAAGAAATTTGTGATTTATGACTTTAATTGTTTGTGATTTATCTTACAAAAGTCATAATATGAGATTTGGATTTTTTTTTTTTTTAATCTTGTCGGACAACTTATTTTTAAGACTTTTTACCGTTTTTTCTTTAATGTAAGAGTTTCCATATGTATTAATATAATATATTTTTTTTTTTTTGACCAATGATCTTATTTTAGACCAATGATCTAACATTTTGTAAAGAAATCTTATATATGAATAAACTTGTGATTTATTTTATTAACATGATTTCAAATAGTATCTTAATCCTAATTTCCTAAATTTCAAATTATAAATAAATCTTTAAATCTTAATATTTTTTCTTATTTTAATTTTAATTAATTTAAATTAGTCTTTAGAAGAAAAAAAGTAATTGTTTTAAAATATCTTTTTTCAGAAAGAGGAAAATATATTGGTGTAACGACCCAAATTAATACATAATTATACCAATTTAATTCATTACATAAATAATAATCAACAACACTTAAATGTAATTCTATATATCGAGTATTCACAGTCCTCCAAAATTATAAGTTGATTTTTTCAAAGATAAGATATTTAATATCAATGAGGCACTGCTGATACTAGATATATAGGTATATACATATATACCTGCGTCCATTCCTACTCACCAACTCACAGTCTTGTTATTGATCATTAATACTATCTTTAAAATCCTCTCACGCATATCAACATAAATACATAAATATACGATCATCGTAGGTGGAAACCACATCCACAAATATGCAAGAGTAAGCTAGTGAAATTATAATTTACTATAACAAAACAAATAAAGCAAATAAAATTTCTTCACATAGTATTAACACAAATCATACTCAAATAATGTCACATACAAATTCTATAAAGTAAATCATTTATAATTAATCTTCTGTAATTATTTTACCAGAATTTTTGTAAACTCAAATGTATTATATTTTGTGGTGGCTAGTTAGGATAAATGAGCTAATAACTAATTTAAACCCCCATGGTTTACACCTCCAACTATAATAAACGTATTATATTTATTATATTTTGTAGTGGTTAGTCAGGATAAATGAGTTTTGGCATGACCAACAAAGTAACCCAAGGATAAATGAGTCTTAATATGGCCAACAAAGTATCCCAAGGATAAATGAGTCTCAACATGCCAACAAAGTAACTCAAGGATAAATGAGTCTCAACATGGCCAACAAAGTAACTCAAGAACATCTCATCTTGAGTAATATCCACTCATTTAAATCTCCAAGGTCATACTTCCAACCACCATATCAAATCTTTATTTGTCATAAATTTTATTTTGATATTAAACCATATGATGTATACATAAATAAATTAGATATGTGCATAAAAAAAGAATAAATATGATAAATAAAAAGGACCCGTACGCGAAGGGAGATAAATATAAATAAATAAATGTGAGTAAATATAAATTTAATAAATAGGACCGGTGCGTGCACGACTGGAGATGAATATAAAAAATAAATGAGAACGGAAACTAAATATATATTAGAATGAGGTTAGGGACACCTCACTTAACGATATAAAAATAAAATAATTATGAACAAATAAAAAAACAATAATAAAGGTAAAGAGATAAAATGATAAATGTCTCTTCCTCTTACCTTAAAGATGATTGTCTTTAAAAATAAAAACAAGAGATTCTACAAAATATTTTGTTTTAGACCCAACAAGGATTAACCTCACTCCTACGTATTTCCATTCAAAATAGAATATCAGAGATTACATAGTTTTAAATAAAAATAAATTTATTTGAGTGAAAATAACTTGATATAAATATAAAGTAAATAAATAGAATTGATGTGTAAATATAGATAAAAAATAAATAAATAAGAACAGTGCGTAATTAAATTTAAATATAAATAAGAAGACGAATACAATAAATATAAATTGAATAATAAATTTGCATGACTAAAGATAAATATAAATCAGAATAAAATTAACAATACTTCACTTGATATAAATATAAAAATAACATAAATAGATAATAAATAATAAAAAATAAAACGATAGACACGCATGCTTCCCTTACCTCAACCATAGAGAGAAAATGTAAAACTTGTAGCGTAACATTTTATTTCTTCCTCTCTCTCCCTTTCTTATTCTCTTCTATTACTAATTCTTCTTCTATCTATAAGAAAGATTCACTCTCCCTCCAATAATAGTAACTTCCACCTTCCTTTTAGAATGTTAAGTTCTAAAATTAAGTACAAAACATTAATTACACCTTATCTCTTCATACGTGAAGATAAAGTTAGTCCTTATTATTATTATTATTATTATTATTATTATTATTTATATATAATATAATTATAACTTAAGTTTTGCAAATTTTCATTTTGTTTTATTTTAGTCTTTACTGATACATTACATTAGCATCTTATTTTGTGACATTTAAAATCTTATCTAATTTGTACAAAGTGTATTTATCTCATTTTCTTTAATGACAATGTAATTATAATATATATATATATATATATATATATATATATATATATATATATATAAATATATATATATA
>Ga0214542_1007609_pt1 | contig 18697 bp, 11 predicted proteins | sample CNSS1metaG_FD_160096 | JGI IMG/M metagenome (GOLD analysis project Ga0214542, IMG submission 160096) | Root nodule microbial communities from cowpea collected in UCLA plant growth center, Los Angeles, California, USA - CNSS1 | ecosystem: Host-associated > Plants > Roots > Nodule | place: USA...
ATAAAAAATATATTGGAGATGCGAATGAGTTTCATGACAAACCAAATATTTAGAAGAAATAAAAAATAAAAAGAATATATAGGGTTACTTAATTAATTGTGAATATTTTAATAATTTAAACGATGATCGAAATATGGCGGGGACGGGTATTATGGCGGGGATATATTCATCCCCATCCCCATCCCCATACCCAATTGAAAAAATCGGGAATTCCCCATACCCATACCCATACCCAGTCAATTCGGGGATTCCCCGTCAAAACGGGGACGGGTTCGGGCAATACCCACGGGGACGGGTTTATTTGTCATCTCTAGCGCCACATATTTTTCTAGTTTGCGCAGTTTTCGTAAAATTGCGTTTCCCGATTTGTTAACCGTCCGATTTAGGTGAAAATTTGATAGGAGATTCATGACATGTTGCTCTTCACTTTGAACAGTGAAGATTTGAATTATACGTCTGTAGCTAGATATATACATCACTCATGATTGGTTGTTTTAATAACCTAATAATATGATTATTAATGGATGATTAAGTGTTCTCAAGTGCTTGTATGGCCTTGATTGGTGAATGTATATATATAAATATATAGTTGTGTGATTGATGAGTATGTTTTTGGTAGTGCTTGCTAAGACATGTGGAATATATGAACTTATATATGTTAGCTCGAATGTATGATGTTATAAGTGTGTGAAAAAGGCCACTATTGATGATATCACTATGACCGAGTGTTGCATGATCATGACGGGTTTTGGGGAAGTATGGGAACATGATAATCATACCTTAAATGTAATGGAAATTGTGAGGGCATGCGAAATAAGTATATAGCTTTGATTGTGTCTTATGTGAGGTATGTGAATTGTAAGCATGCAAAGGGTTGGGAAAATGAGAAGGGGAAAATAAAGTGTGTTGGAATTGATTTAAGAGGTAAGTACATATGAATTATAAAAGAGAGGAATGTGTGCTTATAATTGAAAGATGCATATGTGTTATGATGTTGTAATTTGGAATATATGAATGTGTATGTTGATTTCTGGATGTTTGAGAATTGAATGGGTGAATGGTAGAAAATGAATTAGAGTACCTAAAACTAGTAGTATCACATTACTGGTGTGGCGCCTGACGATGTAGATTGGACCGCCAGGCGATAGTAGGAAACAAGGATGTCTTGTGAGTTGTGGCACCCGACGATTAGGTGGAATCGCCAGGCGGTCTGTACTGCCATTTCGCCTAGCGGTTCTTAGGCTGCGTTAGGCGATGGTGTAGTGGCAGGGTGCATGGTGATATGTTTTGCATGACTTGTTGTGTTGGTCCGGGTCTGGGATATGCTTGATGTTGTCATGAGCGGGTAGGTTCATGACTAGTGATGAACACGTGATGATATGAGCGGAGATGTTCATATCTTGATACTCTCATGTGGGGATACGAGCGGGGAGGTTCATATGTTCCGTGCTCACACTTGAGAGATGCTGCAAGCGGGGAGGTTCGTAGAGTTGGACCACGAGCGGGCAGGTTCGTGGAAGCATTGGAATCCCTAAGACCAACTTGAGTATGTACCTTCTGTAGCATAGTGTGCTTTTCTTGTTTCGTTATCATGATGTGATAGGAGACTTGGATCAGGAGATGCTGTGCCATGAGCGGGTAGGTTCAGGGATAGTGGTGAACACATGATGATATGAGCGGGGAGGTTCATATCCTGTTACTCTCGTGTGGGGATATGAGTGAGGTAGGTTCGTATGTTCCGTACTCACACTTGAGAGATGCTGCGTGCGGGGAGGTACGTAAGTGGTGGATCACATGTGTTGGACTATGGGCGGGTAGGTCCGTAGAGCAGGACTACGAGCGGGGATGTTCGTAGAGCAGGACTACGAGCGGGGAGGTTCGTAGAGGCAGGACCACGAGCAGGAAGGTTCGTGTGAGCATCATAAACCCTGAATCTGAGACTAACTATTTTGTGTGTTGTGAAGGTTGAAAAGCCTTGGGGATTAAGGTCTTGGCCAAGAATTAACTAGAATAAAATAGATGGGTGTATCTTGATTTTCTTATTAACTTATATGTTATCTATTTATGAACTCACCCTATCTGCTTGTGTTTGGCGATGATCTTGTAATGCGTTACACGGGAGCAGATGATGTTGCAGGTGGTGCTGATGAGGCATAGCATCGGAGAGAGGTTTAGCTGGGAAAAGCTTTTACTAGAATTTTATCATTATTGTTTTTATGAACCTTGTAAACAGTTTTACTGATTTGTGAATTTGGATATTGTATTGGATTTTAATAAATTATGGATTTTTGGATAACTTCCGATTAATAAATGTTTTAAAATTTCCCACGTTTTGGGAAGCGAAGTATAATAAATGAGGTTTTCATCATATTTCTTAATTTTTATTACTTAAATTAGTAATATCCAACTGAGATGTTACATAAAGGGGAGTTTCTTATGTTTAGCCTTGTGGCAAGCATCACACACATAGTTTTTGTCAGTGCTAATATAGGAATATTTCTTTTGTAGTAAAGTCAATCTGTCATTAGATGGATGGCCTAAGCGGGAATGCCAAGAAGAGGGAATGGTGACAGAACAGAAAGAGGAATTATGGAGAAAATCTTGTGAGCGAAGAAGATATAGGTCGTCGTGAAGGTTAACTGAACCAATCCTCTCGTTGGTTGTTAGATCCTGTATATCACAACTAGAAGAGGTAAATGTGAGGGTATGATGAAGAGAAGAAAGTAGTTTGGAAACAAATATGAGATTAAAACAAAAGGAAGGAACATATAAGACATTGTAGAGTTGAAATTTTTCAGAGAAAGTAACAGTGCCACTATAATGAGCATGGACCGAACAACCATTTGGAAGGCTAATAATAACAGGTGTGATTCCTTTGAAAGAAGAGAAATAGTGCAGGGAAACACAAATGTGATCTGTGGCGCTAGAATCAACAATCCAAGTGTGATTGGAATGGAGAGGGTGAGGTTTTGAAGGAATATTACCAGTATTAGATTGGTTAGAGGTAGCAGCACCAATTTGGTTAGCGTGAACAACAGTATTGGTGTTGGAAGCATTCTTGAATAGGTCTGCTAAAATCTGGTATTGTTGTGGTGTTAAACGAATATGATCTTTATCAGACTGGTCTGTCGCAGTTGGGGCATCGTCTTGGGTGGAGACATTGTTGATGTGAGGTTGACGACCATTGGGAAACTTGTATCCAGGAGGGTAACCATGCTTCTTGAAGCAAACTTTAATAGTGTGACCAGATTTGTTGCAAAAGGTGCATAGTTTGCGTGTTAATTGAGGTTTACTGTTTTTGTTGTCTTGACTAGGAAATCCATGCTTGCGGTAACAAACAGCTTTTGTGTGTCCAGATTTGTGACAAAAGGTGCAGACTAGAGTAGATGATGCAGCAAGAGCGTGAGTGGAAGAAGAATTGGAGTTGCCCGAAGATGATGGTGCAAGGGTGTCACGATTGCTGATAGAAGGATGAGCAGCAACAAGTTGACGTTCTTGCTGTAGAACAAAAGAAAAAATTTTGGTGACATCGGGCATTGGATCCAAAAGAAGCATGTGAGACTTGATGTTGGTGAATTGATCGTTAAGATCGCGGAGGAACTGCATCGACTGATCTTCAAGCTTTCTTTGATTCAAGATGGAAGAAAGAGGGCAAGAACACTTAGGTTTGCAGGTGCATATAGGGTCAGGTTGAAAACTTTCTAATTCATCCCACAAAATTCTGAGTTTGGTGAAATAATCAGAAACACAAAGATCCCCTTGATGAAGAGTATTGGCTTGCATTTGGAGATCCGAGATTCAGGAACGGTCACCTTGGGAAAAATGATTGTGCAGATCAGACCAAATGGCAGAGGCGAGGTCCATCCAAAGAATACTCTGTCGAATGGAAGGAGAAACTGAATGGACGAGCCATGACACAACCATGCTATTACAGTGGTACCAAGATGCAAAAGAAGAATCAATTTTGTTAGGCTGAATAACAGTTCCAAGAACAAACTCTATCTTGTCTTTGGCGCTGAGGGCAGTGAGCATAATGTGGCTCCAAGAATGGTAGTTGGAAACATCAAGAACAGGAGAAACTAAGGCAGTGGCGAGATTCTCATTGGGGTACAGATATATGTAACTGTGTGGTGATTGGGCTTGCTGATCTTTGGATGCGTCAGCCATGAGGAGAGGCAAGAAGGAAAGAAGGAAAAACAAGAAAGGATCAAGAAAAAAAAGTTTAAAAGGATTTGCAGGCTAATGATACCATAACAGAGTTTGTACTAGAGAAAAGAAAAAGAAACTTTGTATTGCTATATTGATAAAAGTGATTACAAGAAGATGTAAAAGGGAAAAACAGAAGCAAGAATGAAAAGTATGTGTCTTGAGAAAGAGGGAGAGAACTTAAATATATATACACTCCAAAGCCAGGAAGCCAAGAAAGCCTAAAAAGAGAAGTGTTGACAGTTAGCAATAACTAAACGAACCGGGGTTTGTAATAGCATCAGGCAAAGGAGAGATGGAGCGTTTATTAGTAGAAAATGTTACAAGTTAGTATTTTTTTTTTATATAAAATTTCATTTTTGAACTTTGAGCTCAATAGGATGTTAGTATACAGTTATTTAGAGTATTGCATTCATTATTGAAACTAAATTATTTAGATATGAACAACACAATGAAGAATTTCATTATGAATGAAGATGTTCTTTATTATGAATGTGTTTTCAGAAAACAATAAACTAAAGTTTTAACACTAAATTAAGAGTTTAAAAGGGTAAATTTGTATTTAAGACAGAAGCATGCATTGTTGAATCTGAATATCCAATTTGACATTTATGTATACAACGTTAGATAATTCAAAAGTATAAGCTCACGTATCTATCATATGCAGATATTATCAACATTGTACCAATCAAACTAATTTTCAAGTGCATAGGAAGCAAGTGTTTGAGACAATGAGTTTTAATATTATAATTCAAAGAAGTTTATCTTTTTTTTCATCACTCATTATTTTTTTTTTGTCTTAGATAGTGATGTTTAAAAGGTGAAAATCTGCGTTTTTTTTATTTCATGATCTCTTTGAATCCAAATTCTTAAAAACGGGTCTTTGTCTTTTTTTTTTTCATATAAGGACAAGTCGTCGGATACAAGATAATATTATAGGTGAAGTCGTCATATATCCTACTAGATTTTTTTTAAAACTAAAGTCGTCTTGTATGAGGACGGTTCAGTTCATGGAAAAAGTGAAGTTGTGAAGACACATGACGACTTCACTTTAAGTTTTTTTTTCTATTTTTTTAAACATTGTAGTTTTAATTTTTTTTATAAGTTTTGTTGCCGAGATCGTATATTTTTTTTGTAATTTGTATTTAATTAAGTAAAAAAATTGAAAAGTGAAGTCATTATATTTTCTGACGACTTCACTTTGTACATGAACTGAGATTATCTTAATATAGGACAACTTTGTTTTTCAAAAAATAAAAATAAAAATAAAAACCGATAAGATATAAAACAACTTCATTTATAATGTCGTCTTTTATTTTGACAATTCATCTCTATAGTAAAAAAGAAAAAGTAATCGAATATCTTTACAATTTCAACATTAAAGGAATCCTGAAATAAAAAAAGCCTGAAAATCTAGTATATATGATGAACAACTACTACAACTTTATATGGTAGATACCTTATGTTTTAATTAATATATTTAGTTTTCCTCGATAAGTGTGTATGACACATATTTTGCAACCGATATTCCTAATCATATTCTGAAAGTGATCTTGTTTCTTTTTTTAAGTTTTTTCAACGTACTTTTGTTCTTGATTACGCAATCAAAATATTTCTTCTGATAGAATTTCCCAAATAGTAGTAAAAGAATATTCTATATTATACAAGATTTTGGTGTGGTTGTAAAAAGTTTTCTAAAAAAATGGAATGTAATTAGAAATTTAAAGATTAAAAGAAAAGCTCTTTACTCTGTTTTGCAAATGTCTCTTTCTTCCTTTGTTCCTTTTCTTCGAAAATCTTACAGCTTCAATCTTCGATATTTCCCGGATTGATCTTCAACTAGTTAGGAAATAAAATGGATTAAGAAAAAGTTATGTTCTACATTTCTTGCTCATAAAAGAAAAAATATGCAGAGGGATTGAAAGATGAAAGCAAAGATAAGAAAGTTAGAGATTAGAAAATGAAGAGAAGATGAAATAGGAGGTAGGAACTGCATGGTGCTTACCTTGGAATGGAGAAGAAGAAACTTGTACGTTCTTTCTTTTAATATTTTCTTCATCAATGTTAGAGAAACGAAATGAGAGTTAAGTCCAGATTTTCTATTAATTTTTTTTTGATACTATCTTTTGTTGAGTATTAAAAATATATTGTGTTAATATTTTTAATATTTTTTTAATATATTTTAAAATATTAAAATTAATGATAATAAATGTATTTTAAGATTACAATAGAGGAAAAGAAAAAAAATTCATCATAAAATCCAAATTTATTCTGTAACCTACTTCAGCATTTCAATGCTACATTAATACATACTTTGAATACGTTGTATCAGTAAATTCATTGGATATCCATATGGCACACATTTCAACGTTTTCTGATAAGATAGATTCAGTAACTGTTAAGAGTAAAGAAAGTTTTCCTTTTCTTTTTCCAACCATACATTTTACTTTTATCTTTATATTAGATAATGATGTTTGAAAGGTGAATAATGTTTACGATGCTCAAAATCTCATTATTACACATATACTCTTAAACGATAGTGAATATATTATGGTAATAGTAAAGAAAGGTTTAAAATTTCCGTCCCAGCAAAACAAAAATAGAGAGTATGAAAGGAAATATGATTATTAACATTGAACATAATAAATGTTGAGATTAAAGAAAAGACATACTGAAAATATAATAAAAGAATACATAAAAGTCATAAAATTATCTGATTACATGTTGAAATGAAACGGAAAACAAAAAGAATACATAAAAATTCATAATCACTCTATTAACATTGAATCACTCTATAAAAGTAGAGAAGTAATTAACATTAATATTAGAAACAAAGATGAATGAATGAATGCTGATATTTACAATAACAAACAAAGATACTCACCAACCATTCACCCACCAAGTTCACTGAACTTGTCGTCATATTTTCCTGCCTCTAAAAAATAATAATAACATAACAGTGTCAAATGAATGCAGAGAAACAAAAAACAATGTCAAAATATTGATTATCTTTTGTAACGACTTTGTCTGTAATATTATTGTCCTATATTATTTTAGGTATTATTGGTAGAATTTGCTGATAACTAACCAACACAAAATATTTTTTCTAATTTTATTTAACTAATTTAATTAATTATTTTTGTGACTGTACACAATGTTGCATTGCATGCTCTAAAACACAACATTTATGTGTTGCAGTAGTTTTTATATGCTAACCTGGTGGTACCGTAATGTTTTTGCTGTGAAAGAGATGGAATCGTTCATTTGATTTACAGCAGCATACCTTGATTTTTTATGCATTGAAATAACATTTCTTGGATCTCTTCTTACCTGTTTGCAAAATCAAATGATTTAGAAGATGAAATAATAGAAAATATTAGTTGTGAATAACATCTCTCTGCCACGCAGTTTTCTTGTTGTATAAAGTCTAATAATTTAAGTATTAAATTTCTGAGATAGATAAACTATTTTACTTTCTTTTATCATATGAATAAACAAAGTGTTTTTAGTATATATATATATATATATATATATCGAAAGAAGTTCGTGAAAATAAACAATTATCGGGAAATGAAAAAAGAAAAATCATAAGCAGTTGTAATATGTAAAAATATATTCAGAATATACATTATAAGATGAACCATAAACCAGATTTTTCGAATATATATATATATATATAACCACCTACAAGATGAACCATAAACCAGATTTTTCGAACAGATATATATAAATAACCACCAACTATGAAGTAATTGTGAAAACCTATGAAAACTTACTGTGTCAGAAAGCAACTTCCGGCGACAGCAATTTTGAGAATACGATGACATATAGAAAGGAAAGACTACAGGAGAAGCTGATGTGTGTGAACATTTTAGGTTAAACATATATATATATATAGCCGAATACGAGGATGTGGTCGTAAAAATTTTATCATTATTTAATTATTTTTATTAAACATTATCCGTAATTCAATTTCTTGAAGTGTGAAAATATATATGAAATCTAAACTACTATTAAAATATTTTTTAGTGTTTATAATGTTTTTTTCTTTTTTAAATTAGATATGCATAAACAAATTTTCATATATTGCAAATGATAAGTTGTAAGTCTTAATTCCCTTCTAATACATCATTAAACTATAGAGTAAGTTTACAGTACCTAACAAATTATGACACTTATAATAAACCTTGTTTGCTTAAAGCAGCTAATCTGACATTTCATAAATGATCAATTGTTGAAAAATTCAGACATGAAGAATTGTAGGAAAATGTTATCTTTTTTACGATAGTACCCTGACAAGATGTTGAATATGTACTATTAAACTCTTTGAATACAATATTTTAGTAGCAAAGGCTTTTGTAAAAATACAACATTGTTCTTCAAGACATTGGAAACAGATGAAAGATGTTTAGACAAAATTAAGCACATACTATTAAGGATTATTCACATATTTAAGAAAGAAAAGAAGTGTTTGTCCAATATGTATATTGACTAGGGTTGAGTTCTTTTGATTTCCTAATCTACCCCTACCTTGTTATGTTGACTTTTTAGAAACATGCTTCACATGTCCGAATTTATATTTGCTTAATTTGATTGCCTTTTACATGAATCTTGATTTAATCCTCTCGTACTCTTCTCTTTTTTATGTTATCTAACATCTTTTGAGATGCAAATTCAATAAAAAAATATTATAATAAAAATAAGTGATTAAAAAACAAGGAATTATATTACTTACAAAGTTATTTTTATAAATTATTCTTTTTCTTTACATAATTATTTAAAAATATATAATTTTAAATATATATATATATATAATTATTTTTTCAAATATTTTCTTATCTATATTATTATTTTTATACACTTATTTTTCTAGATAGATATTCTTTACATAGTTATTTTTCAAACCAATTATTTGTTTGATTAATTTCTTAAAATTCTTCCTTCATTCTTTATTTTTAAATAAAAACAGAAGAAAAATATTAAAACCGATCTCAAAATTCAATTCCTCACAAATTGAAATTCGACTGGTTTTTCAATTAATCTGCGTCGATCGGTGTTCAGAATTTGGTTCTCTCTGAAATTGAAATTTTAGACGTGGAAATAATTGACACAATGTATTGTTGAAAAAGAAATATAAAATGTTATTTAAGTGAAAACGTTAATTGGCAGCATCGGTGGATTCCTTACACCGTCTCAGATGAAAACGATAATTGGTAGCATCATCGGTGGACTCCTGATACTGTCTCAGATCAAAGACATGCATTGGTAGTGACAGTCACCGAATTCCAATGCAGACTGCATTATTTGAAACGACTTGACGAAAAGTTTGGCCAATGTAATTCACTTCCTTCTGACTGAGAGATGCTTTAATTGTTAGCATTAATGCGTTCATGTTAATCTGTTTCACAATTTAAACTACTTGCATCTTCAAATGGAACTTTTCCTGAGTAAAGTAAATGCATTTTGAATACACGTTGTATCAGTAAATTCATTGGATCATGTCACACACTTCAACGTTTTTTTCTTTCGATAAGAGAAACTATCGGCGAATATTGTATACATTGAACTAAGATACACGCATGCATTCTGGAAATTCAATTTGCATAAAAATTACAAGTCTCCAAAGCATGTTGATGCCATATACCAATCGCCAAGTTGTTAGACATGGGAGTATCACTTAATAATAAATGGGAATGGAAAGTAGTGTGTGTGGAGACATGATTGGTTCAATGGAAATTGTACTGTATGGTCGGTCCATCGACATTGTATGGCCCACTGGTCCATCGAACAAGGTTGTGAGGGCTTGTCTACTGTATGGCCCATCGGTCCATTAGCATTGCATGGCCCACCGGTTCATCGAACAAGGCTGGGAGGGCTTGTATACTGAACACACCCTCGGTCGAGCGGCCACACGGATGAAACACATTTGATTGTTGCTTACCCATAAAAGGGACCATCGGTCGATCAGCCACACAGATGAAACACGTTTTAGTGTTTAAAGCTACTTGCCCATAAAAGTGACCATAGGTCGATCGGCCACACAGATGAAACACGTTTCATTGTTTAAAGCTACTAACTCATAAAAGATGACCCGCCTGGCCAAGCGACCATCGGTCGATCGGCCAAACGGAAAACCTGGACCAATCAGCCGGATTAATTAAAATTAAACAAGTCAATTAAAATTAAACAAGTCAGTAATCACAATTAAGGGATCATTGGGTCGTGATTAAGGAGCCCTAATCATAGGCCCACACCGGAAACTATAAATAGGGCCCAAAGGTAGGTTGGCGAGGATCTTAATTTCGCATTTATTACAACAGTTACGATTATCGACCGATCGGTCCCTCAACTGACTTAAGCATTAGAGCCTTTTAGACAGGTACATTGATCGTCTGTTCAACCGATCGGACAAGGAAGGAGATCGCGTGGAGTGGAAGTCTCAGCAGATTACTTGGAGAGTAAGTATCAAAGGGAAAAGAGTAAAATTTGAGTGGTATTAGTAGGTGTTTGGTCCCTACACCCGAAACAGAAATTATCTCATATCAATATCTTTATGACAAAATTATTACATAAAAGAACCTAGAGGACAAGAGTGTGTGTATAAGGGAGATGAATTTCAAAACTAAACTCTTAAATCAATTTATAAAATTTTGCAAGGTAATTATGGTGGGATCCTTTTTTCAATCTAATATGGAAAATAAAGACTATCTCAAGTGATTTACAGTTCGCTTGGAAAATAGTACATATAGTTTCTGAACAAATAACAATCTTATGTATTTTATTTTCTAATGTAAGATACCAAAGTGGATGATGAGAAATTTTTTTGATTAGCCGAATTGAAAGTATGAACATTTATAATAAATATGATATTTAGAGCAAACTTTACATATTCTAATTTGTGTATGTGTCCAATTGATTGTATTAAAGGGATACAACGACATTGATCAATTAATGAAATGAAATTTATAAGCCGGTGGACACATATTTCATTTCAACATTGGGTATATAGGTATGCTATTCAAAGTGTAGCTAAGGGTGGAAATTTATGTGTTTTATTCAATTACATTAAGAATATTTTATTTATAGACAAAGTTATGCAGAGTATTGCTTTTTTTTTATATGTTAACTTAAAGACTTATATTGTTAAGTGTATAGAAGGAAAGATTTCTCCGAATCAATGAAACTTAAGCCGCATTACATAAGGGATTGACACCATCTTCAATTTAAAATCTTAAAATAATTAATTTATTAATCCTTATTCTTATATAACGTTCTATTTGTTCATTTTTATACATTGTGGGAGTTATTTTTACACTTATATTTATAACATATATAACAATGATTTTTTAGAATAATCTTAATAGTATACATTGTTAAAGGCTAGAGATCTGTAAAAGGTAAAAATATATTAAGTAGTTTTATACAAGTGGATAGAGATATAACAATTTTTGTACACGAAAAGTTATGATATCGTACTAAACTCATGTATTTATATATATATATATATATATATATATATATATATATATATATATATATTAGGTAAAATCATGTTCCACTCCATGGTTTCTTCTTACACCTCCATTATTCAAGTGAGATGCTTTTGAAACTGTTCATTTTTATTAGTTTTTCCTTCTACTCTACTCCATCATGTTTATATATACTTTCCGGATTATAAAACACTTCTAGTTAAAAAAAATCATTGCAAACATATTTTTTTTTATGGACTAATATGAAACGAAAAATAACTTAATTTTGTATTACATTCTCGCTCAGTAACCTAAAAATTTGTGTTACATATAAGATTATATAATCCAGTATTATTTATTTCTAATGTTTAACATTTTGGATTGTGTATCCTGAAATTTAGAAATGTTTTTTTTTAATTACACAATCTAAAATAGATTATTTATAAGTATATTTGGATAACACAATTCATAATACATTATTCAAAAATATAGTTTAGACTGCAAAATTTGTATTTATTTAATAATTTTAGAAATAAATAATTAGTGTATATGATTTTTTAAAATAAATAAATAAATTGAATACAATATTATAATGTTCCGTTTCCAAGTAAGTTGATAGAATTATTGTCTTTCATTCGAGATATTATCTATTTTGGATTATGAAATTTTATCATATCTTTACAAAATACCTTAAAGATGGGATTAAAAGATATTTAAATCACCTCAAACTTTAATATCTAAAGTGATGTGAAATTTTTTGATTGTGATAAAAACGATATATAATAAAAGAGTTTATTATACTTGTCGTTAATAAAAGTTATATATTATTTACAATTGGTATAGATAAAAACAAATACTTATTAATGTTTAGGAGTTAAAATAATACATTTAGAATTTATAAAGTTATCTCATATCCAATGAAGTTTTCCTGTATCACCTTTAATATCAAATCCTTGTAATGTTTTCGACGTTAAGAAATCACTCCTCTAATATTAAATTATTAGTATGATGTTTTAGATTTTGTAAAAAAGTTGAATTTATTTTGTTTTCATCTGTATGGGTAATTTCCCTTTTATTATTAAAAAAATATATTCTTTTATTTTTCATCAATCTTTTTTCTTAATTTAAAATTCAAAAATAGTTTATCATAATCTAATTGAAAATTCAAAGATATAATTACCACAAAAAAAAAAATTATGATATAATTGTTCTTGTACGAAACCAAACTGTCTCAAGAGTCTTATATCATTTGGCTCTACTTCTTGAACTCACATCTGAGTAACTTTCGAATTGCATTCTTGGAGGTGGAGTACCTGCAGACACTCCGACACCCAAGTTAATAACACTTAATAGAGCGTGTGTATTCAATCTGGGTTGAGTTAGTTGTCCTTACCTTCAAATACTATAACTAATTTTATATTACCTAATTTTGATCCTGACTTCATTGCTTTTACAACCATTTTCCTTCTTTCATAAATAATAATAAATCCCATGAACATTTTCTTGTAACTGTCCAAATCCATATTCCGCTTGAGATTACGTTGTATGTTCTTGCACTGGTCAAGATTTGGCCTACCCTTAACTAAGTCAAGTTGTATTCGGCCTAATGGGTCGAGAAGTATTTGGCCTCCCTGGGACGAGATGTTCCCAGCCACTTCTTACACCAGCCCATCATCACACCATCCATTTTAACTTTTCCATGAAAAAATGGCCGAGTTCATCCCACTTTCCCGTTTTCGTTGGCAATGCCTATTCTGCATGTGCATTGGGTTGGGTCAAGTACATTTCGACTTCTCCTTGGGCCAAGTGTATGTTGACATCTCTATATACATAGTACATTACTTTTTTATATTAATAAAAATTAAACATAAGAGTGAGAAATTTTTATTCTTCAAGATTGAAAAAAAAACATAAAATCTGAAAGAAAATAATGAATTTGTATTTATTTTTTTTTTCTAAACCAAAAAGATAAAAAAAATAGGTGAGACTCAAAAGATAAGTATAATATAATATGTAAAAAAACTAAAAACAATGTGAAAGAAAGTGAATAAAAGAATATCCTATAACTATTGTTATTTTTCATAATATATAATTTTATATTTTATTATTTATTAACATTATATTTCATACAAAGAAAAAATACTTAATTTAATTTTCATTAGTTTTTTAATATATAATTTCAAAATTTTAAAAATTCAATATATAAATTTAGAAAAATTTAAAAAATTTTGGAGGATCGTCCCCGGATATTATCATTTAGTTAATTTTTATAGTTGGTTGAACATAGAGCAGACATTATATCGTGGTGCCTTGAAATATGAAAATATATTTGTATATGAAATTATTATATTAAATAATATATCATGTAAGTAAGTATAACTTTTTTAATAAAGCTATGTGATAATTATTAAAATTGAAATATGTAATCATATTTATTATTAATGAAATTTAAATAAAACGAGTGAAACTAAAATTCTTATATTCAAACTGTAATTTGATATGTATTTATGATAATAAATACAAATTATAAATTATTTTTAATAAAAATTCCAATTTTAAAAGATAATTTTTTGTTTTATTTTTTATATAAATCTTTACATATTTATTTTTTTATTCATATATATTTTCTGTCACATTTCTTTTTCATTTCCTTCGTTTAAATTAATATGTTAATGTGGATAAACTTACTCAGATTAAATTAATATACAAAAGAAATTATTTAACATATTTTTAATCTACTCAAAATTAAGAAAATTTAATAAAATGCTATTATTAATTGGCTCACCCTACTCTAAACTGTTTAACTTAAAAATAAAGTTAGAAATTATTAATGAATTATTTTAGGCTAAATTCGTACTACTGAAAGCTGATTTTCAGAGGTCAATAATATTTAGTAGATGTTAATGTTTTTTTATAATGTCCCACAGTATTTATCATTATTTTTTGTAATTACTCTACAATTTAACTAAAAGGGCTAAATTAATATATAACTGGATATGAAATATAACTGAGGTAAAATTATTACTCTGTAGTCTATTTTTATTTTTAAAGATTAGCTTACAATATTATTTCACATAAAAAGTTAATTAACAATAAATTATTTCATATATCAATAATATTAAATTTATTAAGAATCTTTATTTGACTAACGTGATAATTTTTAATTGAATAAAATTTATTTTATACTAATTTTTGACATTTATAAATTTGTAAATATATTTATGCATAATTTAAAAAGTATTATTTCATAATTCTTTTAAAGATTAACTTACAAGTATTTTTATATAAAAATAATTAAATAACAATAAATTTTCCAACCACCCGGTCCCAATATTTGTGTATATATATGTTAGACCTAAATTGCTGAAAGATCACACACTCGGTGCCTCCTTTGTCTCCTTTGTTTTGTTTTGTTTTTTTTTCACTCTCATTTAAGTAAACACTTTCATTAACACTGTTTTACCAATGTATGTGTGAAAAACTTTATTTAAAAATATATTATGTTCTTCTGTTTTCTCAATATTCTATTTGTTGTGTTGAGAGGCTGCAAAAATGTATATAATAATTTGTTCTCTCACTCACATTCTTTCATTCACCATCTTGAACGATTGTGCACACAAAGCACATAAATCTTCTGCAAATTCTTGCCTAATATTGTCCATTTGTTTCAATTTTTTTTTAGTACAACTGTTCTTTTTAATTATTTTTTTCAATGAGTAGATTTTATTACGATTCAAATTTAAACATGTAAGGTTTGATAATTAATTGAATCTGAATATCTAAGTAATGGATTGTTTTTGTAGTATTTGAAATCCGAGTGTGAAAGGATGAAAATCTATTATAATCAATATAATACTTAAAGTTTCATCCTTTCATAATATATTTTATAAAACTATGAGCATAAGCCATTAGTTATATGTTTGGATTCAAAGTGATTATAAATTTTTTACATAATTAAATTTAAAATTATCTGATTAATATATGTATTGTGTATATAATGAATATTATATCTAAAAAAATATGCTGCTAATTAAGTGGATATTCGATCTTTCACAGGAAGAACAATACATAGTGTAGAAAAACTTATCAAGGTAGCATTTAGTTTACTGCAACAAATAACTTAAGTATGAAATGTATATAAACTTGTTTCAGTAAAAGAGATTAAACAAAATTAAACAAATATCATTTAGCATAACTTATAAAAAAAAGTATTTGTCATAATAATATTAATAAATTATTTAATGAATTAAAACTTAATAAATATAAATAAACATTTCATTATTATATGTTGCAGTGACTTAATGCTAACCTAATAAACTAATGAGATTTTGTATACTATGTAATGTTTTTCCTATGAACGATCAAATGCACATTTTTAGCAGCGTATATAAGATACTTGCATTTTGATGTATCTCAATGTTCAATATTATATATTATTGGATTGCAGTAGCCATAACAATCATATCTTCTTGATAACAATTATTTTACAATTCTTCATCCAATATAAATATAAATATATATATATATATATATATATATATATATATATATATATATATATATATATATATATATATATATATATATATATATATATATTTCAACCTTCTCAACAGGACTTTGCAAAGGTAAGACATTTCGAGTAAGTAAACTTTTTTTTACATTCTAAACATTCTTTATTTGTTTCAAACTTTCAAGATTGTGTATAAATATTTTCTGCAAATTATTTTGTATATTTATTTCAATTTGTTTTCTAATAAACCACTGTTGTTTCTTATTTATTTTATATTCATATATACAGAAATATTTATGTCATGGTATACAGAAATATTATTCACCAAATATATTTTTCTAACATTGGTTCTTATATGGGAAACTCATTTTGTTAGTACTGTGAATTGATTAAGGTTATTTTGTGTAGTTAGTACATTGAGTTTCATGCATGTCTCAATTAATTTGAGAGTGTAATATGTTCTTATTTTATGTTTTATTGTTCTTGCAACTTATCCTTTCCGGCTACATACATTACATTTGTTAGATTTGAAAACCATTTTAATCAATTTAATAATTTTTTATATTAATATCATTTATTTAGTTGTTAGATGTATTATTATTCATTGTTACATGTATTATTATATATAAATTGGTTAGATTTCATGATCTGTTAAATTTAATCATGTAGTAAGTGATTGATGCACATCTACTTACCTTACAAAATGTAAAAGATACTTTCATAAGCAATCACATAAGAAAACACAATTTCACTACTGTTAAATAAACTTACAAAGATTCATTCACAACCACTCATCATCTGAGTTATCTAAATCATTATTTGAATCATCCAACTTCTCATCTAAATCATTTAACTCTATGTCTTCATCCAGAAGCTCATCATTGTCATTGAAAAATTGATCATTATGCACATTGTGTATCGGATAATGAACATCATCCATGTTTACCTCTTCCATTGGGGCATTGTCATCAAACAATTGTATTTCCTCATCATCAAGAACAATATTTGTCATTCCCATTGATCCATCATCTTGAAAATAATCATTAACAACTTTCTCATTTGAAAAATCCTCATCATTTTTAATGTCTCGACCATAAATAACTTTGGTATAACCTTGCAAGTTGTCCACCAATCAGCACTATTTTTACCCTTATTATGTGGATATCTTGTATAGTACACTTGTTGAGCTTGTCCAACTAATACAAATGGCTCATTTGACTGAAGCTTTGACTTATGGTTGATATCAACCAACCCATATTTATCAACTTTAACACCATGAAAAGGATCAAACTAATGATATCGTAGCACTACAAAAAATTGTGTAAGTTGTGACGTTTAATTTTGTATATTGCGGCGTTTTTAAATGTCGTTTTTTACGTCCCTGACGTTTTCCGAAAATGTCATAATTCCTACCGCCAAAAAGAATAATATGGCGTTTTGAAGTGAAATGCCGCAACAAACGCCATTTTATACATTGTATAAAGTGACGTTTTAAAGAGGTAATTAATGACAATTAAAAATAACATTATTTACGTACTGCAAAACAAATCTAATGAAAATAGTGACACTTAAAAACGTCGTAATTCATATTACAATATTTATAATTTATTATTTTAAATTATCATGTAATAAAATGTTTTATTATATTTAATTATTCACGAATATTTTATAATTCAATATATTTTACTATTTATTATCATCTACCTATATTTATAAGTTCATAATTAAATATTTTATTATATAAAAAAATGATAAAACTCTAAACAAAATATATCAATATATAGATAAAAATGAACAAAAGAAGAAATTTCTTTGATTGTTCAACAATTTCAAAGTGCATAGGAGTTTAAATATCTAAGCATAAAATAGACAATATTAAAATTCATTGTCAAATCATAATACAAATCTACATTTAAATATAATCCTAATCGGTTTTGCTTCCACCACTTGATCCTGCTACACCATTTGGAGACGGTGCACCACTTTGAAGATCCTGTGTATGCAATGAAAAAAGAATATAAGTATTTGAATAATTTTAAAATAGTAATAGAATAAGTTTAAGAAATTTTCTAAATTAAATTATACCTCATTAGATGACGGATGTACAAAAGCAGCAACCATTGCAGCAAGAGGTTCAGGAATATCTTCTCTAGAAGCAATATAGGCAAGCACTATTTGCATTTGGTTCATTTGGTTCTTGACAGTTGCAAGCTCACTTTCCATCTTTACAAACTTGTCCTCCGTATTTGATGAAGTTCCACTAGATGAAGCAAAGTTGATTCCACTTAATTTTGCAGTCGGACATTACTGGAAAGCAAGTGTAGGACAAGCTCCAAATGAAAGTCCTCTAACTCGTCCTGGATATTCTTTTCCAAATATCACACCAACTAGATCATTTGGAGATATATCTGATGCAGTTTCTGGATTTTTCAACATCAAATCATCAATTTTTTCCTGCATAAAAACGTGAAACATCATCATCATCTCCTAATTAATACCAAATTCAAGT
>Ga0214542_1007610_pt1 | contig 18697 bp, 14 predicted proteins | sample CNSS1metaG_FD_160096 | JGI IMG/M metagenome (GOLD analysis project Ga0214542, IMG submission 160096) | Root nodule microbial communities from cowpea collected in UCLA plant growth center, Los Angeles, California, USA - CNSS1 | ecosystem: Host-associated > Plants > Roots > Nodule | place: USA...
ATATATATATATAATGATATTTAGGAATAGTATATGATAATTCATTACAAGAAAAACATAAAATGGTGACTGATTTAGTCAGTAACCCATATCAGTCACTATTTTTCGTCATTGGTGGTAGTAGTTTATTTATTGTCTGAATCAATGACTAAATTAGTGACTCATTCAATGATCGAATCGGTACTTGATTTAGTGACCAATTTAATTACTAATTTATTTGTAATTTAATGACACATGTTTTGGTCACTAATGATATTTCTATTTAATTTTAACCACTTCAAACATAATTTAATAATTAGTTCTCTAAGGTATTTTTCATCTTATCATACCTTAATTATACATTTGATTTCCTTTCTGCGATTTCTTTCAATAGTCTCTCAAATTATTTCTAAAACACACATTTATTAGTTTTTTAATATTTTTATTTATTGTTTATTTTCATCATGTAGAATAATATTTCGATATATTCTATCTAATTATTTGTTATTTTATAACTCATTATTAATCATACTGTAATTTTGTTCACTTTAATTGTATAAATAACTTTTATTTACTACAATATAAAAGTTTAATGTAATTGCTATGAATATTTTTTTGTCACTATCCAACATATATTGAAGTTCAAAAGATACAAAATCTATGTCAAAATATTATTATTATGTTTATTATTTGTTCTTTGTGTCATTTTGATCAAGTGATGTATTATAACTTTTATTAGTGTATACAAAAGATATTCATTAAAATTTAAAAAATTGAAGTAAACAAACATTTAAAATATATTTTAATTTGAATATTTGTTTTCCTTTTATATTTTTTTGAAATAGTTTTTAATTTTATCAACTAAGTTCATCAATGTTGTAGTTTGCAAATTTAATAAATGTTTTGGTTCTCATGAGATTTTATTTGGTATTCTAATCTAAAATGTAGACAATTATAATTTATTTCAAAGTATTTGATATGGAAGAAACAATCATCCTCCTAATATTGAATATTTCATAATATTATGTTTTCTTTACCTTAATTTTTTTTTCTTTTATAAAAATTAATATTGAAGTAGTTAGAACACAGGTACGAGTATGGGTACGAGATTATACCCGTTACATGGTGGGGATGGGGATGAGACAAAATTTTGATACCCGTTGGGTTTGGGTATGAGGATGGGGATGAATTTTTTATGGGGAGATGGGTATGGGATAACGAAACTCGTCCCCGCCCCGCCCCGTTGCCATCCCTAGCAGTAACACGACGGGGGGATAATTTTGGTTTTATTTTGGCGAATTTTTTAATAAGCACTTCAAAAAGAAGAAATTAAAATTAATGATTTTATAAATGAAAATTGTTTTATTCAAACGTTAATTTTTTTTACAAAGTTATTTTCAACTTATAAAAAATTTATTTATTTATTCTTCTAAAATCTACTTAAGAAAACAAACGAGATATTACTCAAACACCCATATCTTAAATGTCTACGCATATCATTTTCTTTGGTTTTTTGTCTTTTTAGTCTCTACAAGTTGGTATTTGGAAAATTATCCCTTAACCCTTTGTTTTGTTGTCTAAATATTTTTCAAAAGGACGGTGGTAGTTTGACACCAATACTACCGTTTGACACTCATAAATTAATATTTTATTTAAATAGTAATATTTTATTAAGAAAAGTTGGTGTCAAATGGTATTTATTTGGGAATGGTAGTGTCAAAGTAAAAACCCATAATGGTCTTTTTTCATTGACTTTTTGGTTGGCTCGAACACCGGATATGATTTGATTGTCTTTATTTTCAAACTCATACACTTGTTGAAGATGCTTCTACCACCAATGAAGTTGATTAAATTATTCCATTTTCTTTTTCAACTATCATTCTCTGTATTTGGAGCTCTACTACTTTTGTTTCTGAAATCCTATGCACTAGTCATATTTTGTTCTTCATTTTCATGTTTGAGCATTTTTTTATTGAGTTGATATGTTTGTTTTCACCTCTGTGGTCGATCATTGTCGTTTGAGAATTTTTTATTGAGTTGATATTTTTGTTCATCTTGATCTAAGGTTTTTTCTTTTTGCTTCTTAATCAGTTAACATCAGATTGAACGTTAGTTATTGTTCAAAGCTTGAGTTCTCCTTCTTGATAAAAGGTTCTTCTACTTTTTTGTTTAACCTAACTTTGATTTTGTTTCGTCTCCTTCATCAAAGGGTGTTTTTCTACGTTTTATTCGGTAAAATATATTTAGACACCCTTGCCATTCTTAGATTTTGAGTTGAGTTTTTTCTGTGTCTGTGGAGGTAAGCATAAAAGGGTATGTTTGTAGGTTTTTTTGGATTTCTAATGTTATTGTTGGGTTAGTTGCGTATATTTTTATGTTTTTGTTCTACACTTAAGGTTTGATAAATTTTGTTGTAAAAAATTTTGGTTTGTGCTTACTATGGATTTCGTTGATGAATTATTTGTTTGCTTTGTATGATAGTTCATAATTATTTTGTTGATGAATTTATTTTAATGAAAAAGTAGTTTCAAAAATTTAATAATCAATTGTAATTACTTGAATTTTAACATATTGAGTTATTAAAATAATATTCCGTTCATTTAAGTAGATGATAATTTTTTAATTTCTCACAAAGTTAGGTTTTCACGTTTCTTTATAAATATATGTTGTAAGAATGTTATTATATATATATAGTGGCGGATTTTGACCTAAATTTTTGAAGGGGTGAAATAATATAATTCTTTGATCATTTGATTGGATCATTAGTATAATGCTTCAAAAAATGATTTTTCTATAAAACAATTAGATCGTTAGATTAGATCATTAGTATAATACTTCAAAAAATGGCTCTTCTATAAAATAATTGGATCGTTCAATTGGACCATTAGTAAAATACTTTAAAAGATGTGAAGAAGTAGAATCTATTTTGTTTTCATCTTCACGTGTAACTTCCTTTAATGACTTCTAAAAAATCAATCTATTATTTTATTATTCATCGGTATACTTTTTTTTAAATATATTAAAAAATAATTTATATAATCTAATAAAGAATTGAGAGACGTAATTATTAGAAGAAAAAATATACTATAGTCAAGTCACAATTAAAAATCATCGGTTATGAAAAAACACATAATACATCAGTTTTTCTTATATAATCATAAAAAATGAATATACAAAAGAGTTATGAAATAAAAAATAAGTTTAATAACTATTAAACTAATATTTCATTATCAACTGAGACAATAGAGAGTTACATTTTTTATTTTGAGAGAGAAAGGAAACACATGAAAAATGGGAGAAAAAAATAATGAGTATATGTCTAACTTCATTTTTTTCTTCGAAGAAAAAAAAAGTAAAACATATGTAAGTGAAAGATGAGTACAATTTTGTGAAAAACTAAGATAATAAGAAAGAAAATAAAAAATATCTTAGTAAATATTTGGTTTTGGTTACTATTTCAACAAATGTCAAGTTGATCCCCCACTTTTTTAATCTCAATTTGGTCCCAATATTTTAGTCGCAATTTAATATTTTTAGATGAAAACATAAACTAAAAGAGTAATTAAACCTAAATGTTTTTATTCGGTATTATATTTGACTTTATATTTTATTATTTATTAAGATTAAATATTATATTTAAAAAAATAAAAAGACATACAATTTAATTTTCATCAATTCTTAAAATACACTACTAATAATTTTAAAAATTTCAAAATTTTTAAAAAATTCAAAAATATATACATAATTTAAATAAAAAATAAAAAATATTTGGGGGCCCATGCCCCTCCCCATTCCAACATTGTGGTATGAAAACCTATGCATGAAGCTTAAGTGACGTTATTTATGTCTCCTAGGTGACCCAATAAAGTATGGTCTAAGTTTTTATTCAAATGTAGTCGAAAGAGGATGAAGTGATATTCTCTTGTTCACACATTCACAATATGGAGTTAAACTTATATTAATGTTATCCTTGACCAAGAAAAAAATAATCAACTATATATATATAAAACTCCATCAGTGAATTTTAAATATCATGCTTTTAAGTTAGAGTAGGAAATTTAGACAAAATAAAACCATGGATTATTCGTATCACTTCGAGCTCGCACCTTATTGTTTTTTATTAAACTTTGAATACAATCATTTTCATTTTTTTGTTTAGTTTGCAAACTCATAGATTAAATAGGGTTTTGCTAGTGAAATTCGTGAATTACTCGTAATCCATGTTATTTAATTAAATTCAATGTTTTTTTTAACGGATTTTCGTAAAGAACAACTCTTGTCCAAAATATAATTTTTTATTGGTTATTATCGAGTTTAATTCAATTTAAAATTGAAATTTTTTCTCCCATTAATTGTTTGATGGATTAAATAATTTGTTATTGTGTAAATGAATAGTATAAAAACCTCAATCTATCTTTGCAAGTTTAGACTCTATAACCATTTATAGATTTTATGGGGAAAAAATTAAAAACTCCTTTAAATAAGATATATTCATACAAATGTTTTATAGTGTATATTTCCAGCTATATTTGTGACTATTGGATGGGAAATTATGATACGATTGTAGTGAATAACTCTGATAAGAATTGTAAAGAAAACTCCATAGATAAAATAAAAAAATATTGAAATGATATGAATGAAAATAGTCATTGATTTTGACTACATCATTAATGACTCCTATTATCAAATAGTTGTTTTCTTTTCTAAATAAGTGGATAGTGAAAAAACAACATCAAAATTTAAGTACGTGTTTTTCATTTAATTTGTCAAACACTTAGTTAAGAATTGAAAAGGATTGGTTTCTTTTTAAAATCAAAGAAAATTGCACATTGTTAGACAAACTTTGCTTCCTTGTAGTTATTAAATTGTTGGTAGATATTTTGACCATAAAATTGGAACAATGATTGTGACTTAATTAAGGGGGGGAAAACTTTGAGAAATCTCTACGATGCTTGCTGAGAATTTCTTAGTCTACCCTTTGAAGAATATTAATGATTAAGAAGAAAATAAAATAAAAATAAAAATAAAAAGTCAATTTATGGAGTGCAAAGACATAATAGAGGGATCACACACAAAAAAGAAAAAAAAAAGTAGAAAATTCAACTTCCACAAATATTTACTAAACAGATTATTTTTTGGAATGGTGTTAATTTAATATTGTGACAATAGTTGAATGTACAAGTTTACTCACAATAATTTTTGTGTTGATTAGTTACGTATTTGTATTAATATTGCTTTAAGCCTATATATGTGACTTTAATTGGATTCATGTGTTCCAAATAAATTTAAGTTATTACTTGCAAGGTATAACCTTTGGCACCGTCCATGTCAATTAAGTCAATTTAATGGGGCCATTAGAAACTAATATAAAATTAAAGGATGATTAAAAATTGGAGTTTACCCTAATGTTGATGAATACGAATTTATTCAACGAAAAAACCATCAAGAAGGACGTGGTGTGATTTCCGCCATTTTCCGCATTTTAAGCGATAAAAATAATATTTTCATTAACTCGTCAATAATTAATATTTGTATGAAAATATTTCGTGAAAATCCTCAAATTTTAAGGGTAAAAATTATACAAATTCTTAAAAAATACATGCTGTTATTTAGTTGAACTTCACTTAAATTATTATAAGAATAAATACATATACTAACATCATTATCCATAATAAATTTATCCCTTCAAAAGTGTAAATATATATTCTTATAATGTACAAATAACATTATAATTCTTAAATAATTGATATAGCATAGAAAAGAAGTATAATTGATGTGTAATATTTAAAATAATTGATGTGAAAAAATTCATAAATCAAAATTTAAATAGAAAGAAAACATTTACATATGTCATTTGACATACATATATTCAATGAGTAAAAAATAAAGTTAATTAACTTCTATACTGATTAATAATCATAGAGACTTGGTATCAAACACTCATTTATCATACTTGTATCTTTCAGTCTTTTCATTTCATTTTGTAATTTATGTATGGGAAGAGCTAACGATACACTTTCTAATAAACTATAATTATTTTATAGACATTTTTTTATCAGTTATAATGGGTTTTTAATTTACCGAATTAGTATTTTTTTTTTAAATTTATTAAAATGAACAATTTAAAAAAAATATTAGGAATAGGAATGAGTCGTGTAAGGTCACATGATTTCATTACGAAAAAATCTTATTAAGGTGACACATTTTTTTTACTTCAAAATACTTTTAAAGTTAAATTTTAGTATTTTACGCTAATTGAATTAAAATCGTCACTTTAACATAATTTTTTCACAATGTAGTCGTGCTTGAGTGATATAACTAACTCATAACCATAAATTCTTTATAAAATATTTTTGTTGATACATTTAAAAAAAAATTAATAGAAAAGCCTAGTTATAATTTATTAAAAGTTACAAAATAAAAAAGAAAAAAAAACAAATTAAATAAGTGATGAACCCCACTTTTTTGGTGTTATCCAATAATTTTTAATCAGTTAAAGTGTTCCTGCATTTTATCTGACCATTTTTCAATAAAATAATCAAATGTACTAACGACACAAAAATTGTTTTCTCCTCACCAATAAAAAGGTGACAACATTTTGAGCAACAATTTTCTCAAAAGAATAAACATAAATCACTTCCTCATCAAATTCAATTTCTCTTAAAATATTTTGGTATATACATCCATGGTCAACATTTGAAAACTGTTTTTTGTTTTTTGGGATAAAATAATTTAATAAAGAAAGTAATTAGTGTATTGATTCCCACTAGTTTATATTTTTGTGTGTTGTCAATGCTGAGAATTTAGAAGTCAGATCTGTGTCTCTAATAAAAGTTGATAAAGAAGACTATGTCTCAAACAACTGTCTCTGCTATTTTGTTGCCTCCTTTCCCTATCAAAAACTGCCACGTGGACAGTCTTACGCACCATCTTACCTCAGTTCCAAAATCTTCAATATTAATTGCATCACATAATATTTGGTCTTAGTCCAAACCATTTTTGTTGCCGAGTCCATTGCATCTCATTATCTCTGACTTCAACCTCTCTCTCTCTTTCTCTTTCTCTTTTTCTCTCTTTCTCTCTTTCTCTCTTCACATCTTCCTCTAACAATTCATAGCCAGAACTATATAGGACTCTTCTTTCATACTCATTCAACCACTTTCTTTCTTTCTTTCTTCTTTATTTCACCCTTTTCTCATTCATTCTATAACCAAACTCACTCACTCACACACACACACACATGGAAGAACCTACCTCCAATCATGACTCAGTTACACATTCTTCTCCAATCATGTTGTTTGATGGGAAAACACTAGTCATGGATGAGATGGATTTCTTTGCAGACAATAACAACAACAACAAAAAGAACAAAAATGTATTTCATGACGATGAAATGCTGCACCAAATGGAGCTTCATGTCGATGTACGAAACTCTTTCAATTTGTTTCTTCTCTTTGTGTTATTATGAATACAAATGTTATGGTTTTTTTATCTGTTGTGATTTGCAGACTAGTTTGGATCTCCTTACCAAGAGTTCTCCTACCGATAGATCGATTATGGGAGAAGGATCATCGGAGGCAAAGGGTAATAAAAGAGATGATAAGGTACTTGTTCTTCTGTCAATGTGTGTGCTTGTTTTAACACTTTTTACAACGTTGGCTTTTGAGATCCAAGAATATATATATATAGATGTGAAAGATGATTTTATGTGTCCTTTTCTGGGTTTGCTCAGTTTGCAGCTATGCTAGCTGAATTGCACCACATGAATGCTGAAAATCAACGCTTGAGAGATGAGGTTGATCAGGTGAACGATAAGTACCATGCTTTACATGATCAACTTATCAAACAGATGGAGAAACAACGTAAGAATGAGGTAATATGTTTTTTTGTTTTGTTTTGTAATTATATAAATCTATTGATTAGAATTAGTTATTTGGTAGAACTGTTATTAAATTGCAACATTTTTGCTCATGAATTTTGACATTCTCTTGTGTAAATCGATTTAATCAACTCATTAAATTCTTTTGAATGATAGTAATTGACAGTGGAAGGTTTTAATCTCCGTTTTTATTTAGGATATAAACTAGACAATCCAACATGTATTGAATTGGGTATTAACAACTTCTGAGTTTCTTAGAATTTTCTTTACTGGTGCTACTGTTATATATATTCTACCCTACAATAGGGCACTGATATGTATATAATTCACACCCCATTAGAAAGATTTGATGCAGTGGCTAGCATTATAAACTCTCTGATATGTGGTTTTTATGAAGGGTAAGAAAGTTGATATGATTTCAAGGCCATTCTTGGATATCGGAGTTGCTACGAAGGAAGAGAATTCGCAGCAATATTCGAAGGGAAAACTGCAAGAGAGCAAAAGCACGATGGACATGATTGAGAGCAAGAAGCAGAAGATTTGCACTAATAGAGAAGTTACTGAGTTGGAGGCACCTGAGAAAGCTATTCCAAGGTGGCTCTCGAACGAAGTCACAACAAGATCGAGTTCGTTCAATGTTGATGAAGCATCAGAAACCATGTCAATGATCAAGAAAGCTCGCGTATCAGTTCGTGCAAGATCTGTTTCTTCTATGGTTAGTATGTAATCTGAGTTCTCAAGTTTGCATGTACAGATTTCTGAAAGCATTGGATACACATTTTCCAAAAGAAAGAAAAATATGGTTTAAATGATTTTGGTTTCAGATTTCTGATGGATGTCAATGGAGAAAGTATGGGCAGAAGATGGCTAAAGGGAATCCATGTCCAAGAGCTTATTATCGTTGTTCAATGGGGACTGGTTGCCCAGTTCGGAAACAAGTATATACAATACTCTACTCTTTATTTATATATCTACCTAATTTTTTTATGGAAATAATTAATGTTTATTAAAGAAAAAAAAATCTTTATTAACATTAAGAGTTTTGTGATGCTTAGAAAGAAAAATCTGACTTAATTACATTTACACATTTTATCATTAACTAATAATTATACTAATATATTAAAGTTCACTTTTTTTTTCCCATTTTATTATGATCTTTTAAGTTCTTTTCTTCATTTATCAATTGTTTTTCAATTTTTTCTTATTTTGTGATGACTAAACTTTAATTAAATTTTAAGTATTTTTTTTTTAAATTTGGATGTTTTGAATTGAATGTTTTTAAGATTTTGTTATATTTAGATTTTAGTCTTTTTTTATTTTCATTAAAGTAGTACTTATGTTTGATTTTGATGTTATAACATAATGATATGATTGTTATTTTCAATTTTCTTTTTTGAACTTATTAATAAACTTGCATTTTTTTTCAATTGTTTTAAATTTGTCAGTACCTCATTCTTGAAGATAAAAATGAGTACATTGACTCACAAGTTTAAATAGATCAAAAAGAAAAAAAAAAAAAAAAAAAAAACTAGAGAATAGAACAAAACAGAACTAATTATTTTGACCAAAAAAATGAAATTGTAAGATAATATATAGCCAAAGCTAAAAGATATTTCGAAACAAAATTTTTAATAAACATTCAACTACAAACATTTTAATTTATTAGTTACTTAAAACACATTATTAAGCCTAATAGTTATATTGGGTATAAAATATGCAAAATAAAATTTAAATTCTCTGTTGATTTTTTTTAACCGTTCTTTTAATGTTTCTCTAATACGATTGATTTTGATATTTTAAACTATATCTAATACGATTGATTTGATATTTTAAACTATATTTAAAGTATTGAAATCAACACATCTTTAATAGTCATTTGATATTATTCTTCATCATTGTTCATTTTTCTTTTTTTTTTAATAAAAAATTAACTTTTGTTAAAATTATTTTACTTTTATAAAAATTGTCAAATCATCATTAAATAATGAATTAACTATTGCCCAAATGGTCCATTAAAGGTGCAAAGGAGTGCAGAAGATCAAAGTGTGTTGATCACAACATACGAAGGACAACATAGTCATGTTCTTCCTCCAGCAGCCAAAGCCATGGCATCCACAACATCTGCAGCTGCATCAATGCTTCTTTCAGGATCAATGCCAAGTTCAGATGGCCTTCTACACCCAAACATCTTAGAATCTGCAACACTTCCATTCTCACATAACTTAGCAACCCTTTCAGCTTCAGCTCCATTTCCCACTATCACTTTGGATCTCACTCAAACTCCCACCAATAACAACACTTCCTCACAGCAACATCCACCACAGGATTACCAACTCAGCCTACTTTCACCACTTTTCGCACCAAATTTTTTTCACCAAACTAAGCTTTCTACCTTGCATGCCTCTCAGGGCACAGAAACTGCTTCATTTGCTGACACAGTCAATGCAGCAACAGCTGCTATCACCACAGACCCCAAGTTCAGTGCAGCTCTCATGGCAGCCATAACATCTATCATTGGAAGTTCACACCCAGTGGAGACTCAGCATTGCAATAACAAACAAGAGTAGTTATTGATTGTAATTGTTAGTGTTTTGGAATCATTTTCATATTGTGTAAGGTAGAAATTGAATTTCATAGTTATGCATTTGAAAAAAAAAATGATAAAAAAGAGCATTTCATCACAAGGCTAATGATTACTGAGATCTTGTTACTCCAAGAACAATGAAGCACTGCTGAATGCCTTGTTGAAGAAATCGTCTTTTAAGAAAATCACTTTGTGATGATTAAGAAGTGTTCTGATACTTCAAAAACACTTCTTTTTAGTTGTTACAAAGGTGTCACATTGACATTCAGAAAATTTTCTAACAGTACCAGATGCGAGACTTTTAATGTACAATTGACTGTAAACTTCAGCAGTCAAATTTAGATATTTGTCATGAGAGATGAGTATTGATGTACTGTGTGAATTGTACAAGAGAGTGACTTGAGGGAGGGTTGAATAAATTTTTTGTTTTCTTATGCCTTCTTCTGCACAAAAATATTGGAAATAATTTCTGGTTTAGTTTTTTCAAGATTCTTCTCTACAATCAGAAGTTGATTAGCAGCAAGAAACCCTTTCTTATACACTTGAATGAAAATTAATGCCAGCAACTAAAGTAATTCTAAATGTTGATACACAACTTAGACGAGTGGTTTGCAAAAGGTTAGCTTCTGGTACGCATCAGAAACTGATGCTTGTCTTATAATAGCTGTACTCTGCACTGGAATCATGAGAAAATTGTTTTCATTATTAGTAATTCATACAATTTAAAAGTGTTAGAGAATTTATTTGTGTGATTAAGTCCCACGTGAGAAAATTTAGCATTATATAGAGATGAAAACTCCTAAATTCATTGTTTTAAGATTTTGAATAAAGAGTAATGTCAATCTTTTAATTATTCTTTACCGGAAAGATCCAACAAAAAGTAATATTTTTTAATGAGAAAATTTGTAATGAACAATAATCTAGAATGAGAAGCAAGAAAGAAAGAAAGACACTGCACTCAATTTTGATCTCTCTCACGTTTCTGTCAACAAAATTAATTTTTTTCAACAACCCTTGACAATTTCTGTCCGTAAATGATTTCCATTTCTTAATCTCGTTTGCATTTAAGAATTCCTCTGGATTCTGTGATTTTGGGTCTTGGACAGTTTTGGTTCTGTTCAAAGATTGAAACTTTCTATGAACTTAAATGGTAAAAAGGTTAGGATCGATGATCACTAGGTTCTTGTTTGTTATGGTGGAGTTTTTCGCTGATTTTAGTGTTATTCCTCTCTGAATAACACCGGTGACAGAACAAAACAAAGTGTATCACTCACTGATATATTCTTGAATGATATAGATTCTAGGAAAGAATCAATCTGTGTCAGAAAGAATCAAATCAAAGTTTTCATAGAAAACCTCATCACCAAGAATCAATCCTTAACAGAGTTAATGGACACAAAAGCAGTTATCATCTGTACCAACTAATATTGATATATATATTTAGATAATATAAATCATCCTAAATTATTCTTTTAGTAACAATATAAAATTTGTTTATAAAATTTATTTCATTGTTGTTTCGATCATAAGAAGCTCGTTCAAATATCATCGATAAAGTTAGTCATTGATCTTTTTTTAAAAAACAAAATTATAATAAAAGATCTATATTTTAAGATGGATAATACTTTGAATATAATGATCGTCTGTAACTATGTTATTTTAATGAAATTGAGGTAAAAACATGGTAGTTAGTTGCCTTAATTTATAAGTCTAATCAGTTATTAAATGATTTTGTTATAGGTAATCCAAATATCCATCATCTTCATTTTCTTTGCAGCTTGTTTAACTGGTTTTAGCCTCCCGGTATTAGAAAACCACTTCTCACATCCGGTGGCAGATTATATAAGGAGGGGGAGGGAGAGGGGCTGTGCCCAAAATATTTTTGATTTTTTTTAAATTATATATATTTTTTAAATATTTAAAATTTTCAAAATTATAAATAATATATTTTTAAAATTAATAAAAATTAAATTGTTGTTTCGGGGTAGGGGCCGAGTGCCTACTAGAAGAACCTCTTCACTGTGCAATATCTTCCTCTTCTCCAATGACTTCAACGAAATCCGCTCCTTAGCTCGATCGGTTGGGATGACGATCGGGGTACCTGTCTAACACACTCCGATGCTTAAGTTAGAGAGGCCGATCGGTGCGTCAGGCTATCAGTTGTAATAAATGCGTAATTAATTGTCTTACCAACCTACCTTTGGGCCCTATTTATAGCTTTCGACATGGGCCTGTAATTAGGGTTTCTTAATCACGGCCCAATAAGCCCTTAATTAAGATTAGACTCGTTTAACCGATAATTAATGCCTTAGGTCACTTAACCGTGCGATCGATGGCCGCCTGACTGGGTTGATGGCGCTGTGTTTCTCACAAAATGATAATGCGCTTTACCGATCAACCGAAAGGTGCTCAAGGAGGTCCGTCGCTCTTATTTCATCGAAAAGTTGATGAGTTCGAGGTCCAAAGGTTCCCCAATGATCCTTTACCGATGGACCGATGGACCCTTGAGGCAAGAACGTCGACTGATGTTGCTTTACCGATGGGCCGTTGGACCCTTGGGGTTGCTCTACCGATGGGCCGCTGGACCCTTGGGGTTGCTTTACCGATGGGCCGCTGGACCCTTGGGGTAATATATTCCACCGCTGTTGCTTTGCCGACGGTCCGAGAGGCCTTCGAGGCAAGAAGTTTCCTTTACCGATAAACCGATGGGCGCTCGAGGTTTAAAGATCCATCGTGGTTGTTTTGCCGATGGACCGATGGTATGCGTATAATTAAATCCTTATGTTTGACCGCGTGACCGGTGGTCCGATGTTTTATGTAATTCGTTCGACCGATGATTCTTTAATGATACATTGTTGTTCGTTTACTTGTGAGACCGATGGTCACCTGGGGATCAGTAATGGCCGATTGACCGATTGGGCATACTGTACACAAGCCCCCCCAGCCTCGAGCGATGTGAAAGAGGCGAAGAGGCTTTACCCAGACCGTAGTGCCGACTGACTGCTGGCGTTTCTCAACGGTTACATTGCCTCGTGGGTCGTGCCTGGCAGTTATGATTTGAAGCGTCGCGAAGCTGGGACCGTTGATCCGAATGTGATCGTAGGGTCCTGGGGCTGCCACGTGTCACCTGGACCCCCTATAAATAGGTTTGTGTGGCTGCCATTATTTTCACGCTTTCCTTTCTCTTTCTAGCCGAGCCTCCGATCGTTTTTCTCTCTCTGCAGGTAAAAAATGTCTTCAAGCGCATCGGGTTCAGATGATCCGTCGGGTGGAGCGGTCGGGTGGTCTGGGGAAGCTGGGTCGATTTCCGCTTTATTTGAGTCGTCTGAGTCGGGGACTTCGCTCGGGGGAGTGTCGAGCAGCACGGATTCACCAATACTTCTGAGTGGTAGTTCCGAGGCCGAGCAACCGGTCGATGTGGCGGTGGAGCAGGTCGCTGCTTCTGATGAAAGCGGGGACCTGATCGGGATTGACGTTGACGACCAGGGGGACGACGTCAATCTGCCGGAGATATCGGGGTACGATTGGGCCCCTTATGAGCCGCGCACGCTTGTGACAAGGTTTCGTTGGGGGAACGACATAGGGGATCTGGTCGAGCGGACCAGGATATTTAGCGAGGAGGTGGAGGATCGGCAACTTCGGGTCAAGATCTGTGTCGGCAATGAGAGAGTGTGCCACGGGAAGGGAAAGGCGAAGCTAGACTTCTTCTACATGTACGCCTGTCTCTTCCAAGATCTACGTTTGAGCGTTCCATTTGCCGATTGGCAGATGGCCGTCCTTCGCCAGATTCAGTGTGCGCCGACGCAAATCCATCCGAACGCCTGGGCGTCCATGCAGGCATTCGACGTTCTTTGCCGGGCGGCCGGTCTCACACCCACCATGCCTCTTTTCCTCCATTTCTATAAGACACGGCCGACGGCGTCCAAGGGTTGGGTCTCGTTCTTGGGGGCGAACAAGAGCCTACTCACTCTCTACCTTGCGTCGTACAAAGGTTTCAAGACCGGGTTTTTTAAGGTGGCGATTCCTAGCAAGGGGAGGAAGTACTTTTTCGACGAGCAGGATCGTCCTAAATTTCCTCTCTACTGGACGGCGTTCCCCCCTCCCACCGATGCCTGGTCTGAAGATCTAATGACCCCGGCCGAGCGGGCTGACCTGGCCGTCCTTAAGACCCTGCCCGACAAGATCCACCCGCGGCCGCTGATCCAGTGCATCCGCTCTCCCGACCTATCGGGGGCGGTTTATGGTTAGTTGTTCTGATATTGCCGATCGTTAATTTTGGTCGCAGTTTAACTTAATCGTTTTGTCATTTTGCAGATATCATGGCTCGAACGACCGCTGCCAACGCTGAGTTCGCTGCTCGTGCTAAGGCTCGACGACGGGGAAGAGATACCGCCGAGGAGGTGGTTCCACTCTCAACCGTTCCAGCTGCCCCTCCGACCGGTGAGGGTGCTCCCACCGTCGCTCCCGCCGGCACCTCTGGTGCGGTCTCACGGCCTCGCTTGGTTATGAAGCGACCAAGTTCTGGCGTTGCCGCTGCTGCTGCCGGGGACAAGGGCAAGAAGTCCAGAAGAGAAGACCCCCCGGTCGTCCCCCCGTTCAAGAAACAAAAGCACGGGGAATCGTTGTCATTGGCCGACACTTTCCTCGGTGGCGGTGCTCACCTGGACAAAGAGGTCATCCTCCAATTGGGACCTCGAATGACTGAAGCTTTGAAGGACGTAACCGAGGAAGACGCCCTTCGGACCGCTGGGGAACTCACCCTCAGGTTGGCTGCTCTATACACCAAGTTTCCTCGTCCCGAGCGGAGCAGGATTGAGGACTTGGAGAAGGAGCTAGCCGCGGCAAAGACCGAGCTCACGGAGGTAAAAGCGTCTGCGGCTGATCTGAAGGTCCAGTTTGATCGGCTTAACGGCATCAAGGCTGAGCATGCCAAGTGTGCTGGGCTATTAAAGGCTGCAGACGACCGTGCCAAGGTGGAGCAGGCCAAAGCCGTTGAAGAACTGCGTAAGCTCCAACGTCGCTTCGACGATTTAAGTCTGGAGCACCTGACCGCCTCTGGATCAGCTTCAGATTGGCAGAAGAAGGCCAAGGACCTGGAGGCCGAGCTGGAAGTGGCCGATGAGCAAGTGTTTGCTCAATATGAACTGGGCTTCCAGAGGGCCGTCGACCTGGCGGTCTTCTACTACAACTGCTCTCCCGACCGGTTCGACGTGCATATGGGAGTAGTAGATGGGAAGGTGGAGCGAGTCTTTGACCGGTTGGACGAGGTCAACGATCCACCCGCATAAGATTTTCTTTTCTTTTTTATTTTTACTTGTATATTTTGATATAACCGATCGAACCCGATCGACCGTTGGATTGATCGCGTTCGCTCGGTTAGTAGGTTATTTTTTGACAAACACTTGTGTAAATTTATAGCTTCCCATTTATCTCACCTGTTATCCCTTTCGTTTATTTGCTCGCTCATAATTTTGTTTTGGCGATCGGCCTTATTCTCGTTGTTTCTTGGTATTGGCGGTCGGCCGTATGTTTGTTTAATTTGTTGGTTTTGCTTGGTTGCGCTTAGTATTGAGTTTACCGGACGATCCGTGTGCAAACGTTATGCTTGTTATTCAATTTATTTGAGATCGTTGGTGTTATACCCCGATCGATCAAGACAGCTCGTGTCACTTGTTTTACCCGTGGGGTATTTAGATCGCTTGGATCGGTGCTGACAGAGTGGGACTTCCTCTTGGAAGTCCTTGACTCGATCGGTCAGGCTGTACTTGGGTCCCGTAGGGAGCCCCGTCGGTCAGATTGTTAGATAGAGTTGATGAAACGCTCATTTTATTCATGATTAACTGTAATACATCTTGAGGTGTGACGCGTTCCACGTGTTGGGTATTTCTTTGCCACTCAAGTGCTCCAGCCGATAGGCTCCGTTTTGCAGGCTCTCGATCACGCGGAACGGGCCCTCCCAGTTTGGTGCTAGCTTTCCCTGTGTTGACTTTTTTCGTGCATCATTGGTTTTTCTCCAAACTAGATCTCCCTTGACGAAACTTCTTGGTTTGACCTTCGCGTTGTATCTTCTTGCCACCATTCTCCTGCACGCTTCAGCTCGCACGGCTGCTCGCTCTCTCCGCTCGGTCGTCCAATCCAACTCCTCGCGCAGTCGTCCACAATTGACCTCAAGATCTCGCATCTCCCGCCGAAGGGTCGGTTCTCCTACTTCGACTGGTAACATGGCGTCAGTTCCATATGTTAGGTTGAAGGGAGATTCCCCGGTCGTTCCGTGTGGCGTGCAACGATAGGCCCAAAGGACTTGTGGCAATTCGTCAACCCATGCTCCTTTAGCTTCTCCTAACCTCTTCTTCAACTCGGCTACTATTACCTTATTCATGGCCTCAGCCTGGCCGTTGGTTTGGGGATGCTCGACCGAACTGGTTACGTGCCGTATCCCTACTTGTCTGTAGAAGTCCTTCAGTTTTTTCTCAATGAACTGCCGACCGTTATCGGTGATGATCGTGTGGGGGAGACCGAAGCGACATATGATGTTGCGCCAGACGAAGGAGTGAACCTGCCGAGCGGTGACATTAGCCAGAGCTTCCGCTTCGACCCACTTAGTGAAGTAGTCGACTGCTACGAGTATGAATTTCTTTTGCGCCCGGCCGATTGGGAAAGGTCCGACGATGTCCATGCCCCATTGAGCGAACGGCCATGGAGCTGTCAAACTGTGTAGCTCGGTCGGAGCCCTCTTCATATCGTTTCCATGGGCTTGGCATCCTACACACTTGCGTATCATGGCTTCACAGTCTTCTTCCATGGTCAGCCAAAAGTATCCCGCTCGGAGTATCCTTGCTTTCATCGTTCTCCGACCGGTGTGCATCCCACAGATGCCATTGTGGACCTCGTTCATGACGTATTCCGCTTCGTCGGCCGATAGGCACTTCAAAAGCGGCGCGGTGAAGCCTCTCTTGTATAGGTCTTCTCCGATGATCACGAACCGGAGCGCTCGCCTCCTCTCCGTCGGGCTGACATCTTCTCCTGCCTCGCACTTCCTTAAGAGTTCTCGCATCTCGGTAGTCCAATCAGCCGATCGTTCTGTTGCAGCGCATTCTCCTGCCGAAGGTCTCATCAGGGTTTGCCTGATAATTGTCTTCAATTGGCCCTTCTCTTTTCCTTCTGCCAGTTTCGATAGCCTGTCGGCTCGGGCGTTCTCCGCTCGGGGGATGTGATGGATGGTCACTTCCTCGAACTCCTTCATAATTTCGACAGTCTTGTGATAATACTGGAGTAATAAATCGTCCTTAACCTGGTATTCTCCTTGCACTTGTCCGACTACAAGCTTAGAGTCGGTATTACATCTTAACTTCGTTGCGCCTAAGTCTTTGGCTAGTCTTAATCCGGCGATCAGCGCTTCATACTCTGCCTGGTTATTTGAGGCTTTAAACTGGAACTGCAAGGAGTGCTCCACTGTGAAACCGTTCGGTCCTTCAATGACAATTCCCGCTCCCGCACTCCGTTTGTCCGACGACCCGTCAACGAAGAGAATCCACGTTTGGTCGGACGGAGGGACCGGTCCGTGGAGTTCGGCTGTGAAGTCGGCCAGATGCTGCCCTTTGACCGATCCTCTAGGTTCGTACTTGAGACCGAACTCAGAGAGCTCTACCGACCAGGCGATCATCCTACCAGCCAAGTCGGGCTTTCGGAGTATCTTGGCTATAGGATGATCGGTTCGGACGACCACCTGGTGACTCTGGAAGTACTGGCGTAACCGTCGAGAGGCCGTTAACAACGCCAAAGCTATCTTCTCTATCAACTGATACCTCGTTTCTGCGCCCTGTAGAACTCGGCTGATGAAATATACAGGCCGCGACTCCGGGACTTCTTGTACTAAGGCTGCACTGATCGCGTCGTCTGAGACCGATAGGTATAACTGCAGGGGCAGCCCTTCCACCGGTCGGCTCATGATCGGGGGAGTGCTAATCATCTCCTTTATTTGCTGAAAAGCCACCTCGCACTGGTCATCCCACTTCTCTGTAGTCTGCTTCTTCATGATCTTCAGGATCGGCTTGACCTTCTCCGTCAGCTTGGGCAGAAAACGTGCCAGAGAAGTCAGCCGCCCCATCAAACGCTGGACCTCCTTCTGGACGATCGGGGTACCTGTCTAACACACTCCGATGCTTAAGTTAGAGAGGCCGATCGGTGCGTCAGGCTATCAGTTGTAATAAATGCGTAATTAATTGTCTTACCAACCTACCTTTGGGCCCTATTTA
>Ga0214542_1007611_pt1 | contig 18693 bp, 11 predicted proteins | sample CNSS1metaG_FD_160096 | JGI IMG/M metagenome (GOLD analysis project Ga0214542, IMG submission 160096) | Root nodule microbial communities from cowpea collected in UCLA plant growth center, Los Angeles, California, USA - CNSS1 | ecosystem: Host-associated > Plants > Roots > Nodule | place: USA...
CAGGAACCGAAGCATATAATGACGCGGTGGCATTTTTGCAATTAGAGCCAAGTTTTAGGCCTCGGTTCTCCAAATACCCGAAGCCAAAGAGGGGTATAGGCCCCGGTTCCCCCAAAACCGGTGCCAAATAGTGGTATAGGCCTCGGTCTAGTAAGACCCGAAGCCAAAAAGTGGCTGTTTGGCCTCGGTCTAAGGAGACCCGGTGCCAAAAGGGGATTTATGGCTTCGGTTCCCCTAACAACCGAAGCCATAGGGTTTATTTAGGGTTCGAATTTCACGAACCCTTCTTCTTCCGCGCGCCCGCGCCTCCGCAACTCCTTCCCCTCGCTCTCTCTCGCTCTCTCTCTCTCTCTCAATCTCTCTGCTGCACCCACTGCCACCACACCCTCCAAGCTCGCCTTCCAATTCAGGCCCCTCTCCATGGTCGCGCTCGGTGCTCGCAATGTGGCCGCGCCCACCATGGCCTTGCCTCCCTCGCTGCTTCGACCTTTCTTCTCGCGAGACCCACACCAGGTCTGGAAGTCATGCCATGAGCCCTGCTGTCACGCTCCCAACGATGATTGAAGTCGCTGCTGCTCGCGAGACCCACACCAGATCTGACTCGCCGGCGATATTTTCTTTTCCTCCTGTGGTTTCTCCGCTTCTGATTAGATGTGTGTGTTTGGGGAAGAGGCTTGAGTGTTTGATGCTAGAATGGAATGGGGGGTTCCGATTAGGTGTGAATGGAGGTTGCAGGGAGAAGGAGAGGCTCGCCCACGCCGGAGAGACCCTTGCAGGGCATCTGGAAGGTGGTTTTTTGCGATCGTGAAACTGGGTATATGGCACCGGTTTTGAAACAACCGAAGCATAAAACTGGGTATATGGCTTCGGGTGATAACCGAGGCCAAAAGGGGTACATTTTGGCCTCGTTCCAATATGCCTCGGTTCCAGACCCGAGGCAAAATGTGAAAAACAACCGGGGCAGAAAGCCCTTACTATGCATTCTACTTCAAATTTTCAATTTTTAACAATTTGAAATATCTTCTATTACTTATCTAACCAAGCTATATCTATGAAAGTTTCAAATAATGTGAATCAATCTAATGGGTGAAAGTAAATACCATTATTAAATTCACAAATGAAAACATACTAAAGGAAAACTAGGTGAATAAATCTACTGGTTTCACAGCATGCAGGCGTGGGTGTGACTTTTTCCTCTACTTTTGAATATTCAAACTGAATTTGGCATACTGCATCATATGGAAATGTAGCATTACTTTGTTTTTTTTTTTTTAAATTGTAATTGTTTTAATTCTTTAGTAATTAAATGCTTTTGACAACTTCTCTTTCACATGTTTTCGAGACTATATGTTCTCAAGAAACTAAATAAAAGTGTACTTGGTAGATCTGAGAAATCATATTTTGTCAATTGATTTTTGTTAATTTAATTTAATGTTTTTTATTGTTACATTTTAGATTTTCATTTTTTAAAATAAGACATTCTTATAATTATAGGTATTTATAAAAAATTTAGAGAGTATAATTTATGATTATTTTTGTAATAAAATTGAGAAAGCAATAAAAGTAAATTGTGGGAGAGTAATTATATTTTGTTATATGTAAAAATAACAATTTATCATTACTATCAAATGTATTGTTTTAATATAATAATATGTCCAAGAATGTAAAAAATATATATGAAGATTTATATTTGATTTAATTTTATGAATTAAAAATATTATCTTACAATAGTTTTAATGTATTTATTTTTCTCTTTTTCTTTTGCCTTATACTATACAGAAATGAATTCTCACTTATTTTTTTCACACAAAAATATTGGATAAAAATATATAAAACTAAAACTAGATTTGATATAATTCATAAATACGATAGTTTTATTAACATTTATTACATAATTAAAATTATTATTTTTTAATAAAATTGTATATGAATACAATATCTATATAAATAATATATTCAAAATGTTTAAAATTTAGTTAATACAATTTTCAATTGAATTAAAATCACAATATTATCTATTTTCTATATTTATAGTAGTATTTTTGATTGCTATTAACTAACATATATCATTTTTTCAATGTTAATTAAAAATGTAGAATGATACAAACTTTGTATGCAATTTTTTTTTATTTATTCTGATACAATGAAAATCTACCTCTAATAAAATTATTAAATTTTTTAATAAAATATAATTAAATTTCATCTTTTTCGTCCAATATTTATATATGTATAATCACATGTACCCGTTTCAAAAATAAAAACAAAAAAATGATTAAGATACTCATTTTAAATGATGATAAAAATGTCAAGAGTATGACTACAAACTATAGTTTGATGGAAAATTTCTGTGTGATAAAACCTAACAATAAACATCTCATCATTTTTTGTTTTTTATTTGTTATCAACATAATATCTAACCTAGAAAATTTTGTGCAAAAGGTTAAATTTATATTAAGTTTTAGAATTTGAAAAATACTTATAACTACATATATATTTTGGACATAAAATAAATTTTTAAAGAATTTAAAATTTCTATTTTATTTCTGTTTCTATCCTGAAAAACTTAATTTTTGATATACCAGGATTCTTAAAAACAAATATTTAAATATGTTTTTTTTGCATAAATAAAATCTTTAAGTAAATTATTGGTTTAAAAATCTTATTAGAATTCAATTCAAGCTATTGGTTTTTTTATTTTTTAATATTTTATCAGTTATGTTTATTTGTATTCATGTTTTATTTTTTTTGTTATATTCAATTTTATTGTCACGTGAATCTGCCATTTCAATAAAAAACAAATGCCTCCATATAGTAAATATTGTAAATGAATTTGAATTAAATATTTGTAGAGATATTATATTTCCTAAAACAAATCATATTATAAATATTTTTTTTCTACAAGATTATTGAATACTATATTTTAAATATATTGTTTTTACAATAGATTAAGTTATATAATATAAATTCTTTCTCTCATTTTATATATTTTTTAAAATACATCTAATTAATTAGGTGTGAATATATTTTTATTACTTATTGTATAGTTAATTTTTTTTATAAAACTATATATAAAATAAAATGTGTTTTATTATTATTATAGTTTTAGTTTATATTAATGAACTTATATACTTTTAGAATATCATTTTAAATGAATAAATAAATTTATAGAAGCAAAAGTAAATTTTGATTTAGTTTACAAAAAAAATACACTATTTCCACACAAATATCGAAATTATTTTCCTAAGAACTTTTAATTAAGGATAATGATACGTTCACAATTCATATTTTGACAATTTTCTGTCACATATTCTAATTAATTTAAAAAGATAAAAGAAATAAGAAAATTATAAATGGAAGATCACTTAAACAAAATTATAAATGAAGTTGTAAAAAATAGATGGTTAAAAAATAATTTTCTTTTAATTAAATACATTACTTTTGCACAAATATCAAATTATTTTCATAATTGTTAAACATTGTTGTGAATAAATGTTAAACTAATTTTTATGCAACTAATATATTTTAATTATCTATAAAATATAAATATTAATATCAATTAAAGAATATTGGTTTTAAATATAATATAAATAAATATTAATATCAATTAAAGAATATTGGTTTTAAATATAATATAAATAAATATTAATTTAATTTAATTTTTGGGTATAAATATTTACATTAATATCTCATTTATAGTGTTTATTAATAACTTTAAATATTTGAAAAAAAAGTCATCATTTTTATACAATTTAAATTATACAAGTTTTTTTATTAAAATTATAAATCAAAACATATAGACATCCTAATTTATTGCATAATTTTTTCTAACTTTAAATATTATAATTATTTATAATAACATAAAACATTATATTTTTAAATAGTTCTGTGCATTGTACGGGAAAAACACTAATATTTATAAATTTTAATATCAATTTCATTTTATTTTGTACAGAATAATATTTCATAATATATTTACTTTTTATTTTATTTTTGTACATATATTTTATATTTTGAACGGATCATATTTCATTTACTTGCATCATTATTAATTTTTATTTCATTTATTTGCATGATTATGATTTTTTATTTTTTATTTGTGTTTTGATCTTTTTTTTATTTTTATGTGTACATATTATGGATAAATATATTATTATTATTGTTATTTTTTATTTATATTATTATTACTATTATTAGTAGTATTTTTAGTATAATTTATTATTATTATTATTATTATGATCTTAAAAAATTTAATATTAAAATAATATTATTTATTTTTAATTAATTTACTTATAAAAAATATTCATGATCAATTATTTAATTTTTTATATTATCAAATTCTTTATTTAAATATTATTATTTTAATTATATATAATTACAACATTTAATTATAATTATTTAAATAAATTAATCATTCAAAAATAATAATAATTATATTATTTTTCATTAAAACTAATATAAAAGAACAATCCGTGCATACGCACGGTCTCAAACTAGTTTCTTCTATGATCAGTTATAAATGGGATTTAATGGTGTCAGTTATAAAAAAATATATATGTATAAAATTTCTCTCCTTCTTCATAAATTTGCTCACCATGGATTTAATGGTGTCAGTTATGAACAATTTCAACATAAAGACATCATTTTCGTCTTCTTTTATTTGGAGATAGTAAATTCACAACAAATAAGAGCATAAGGTTCCAGAGAATAAAATTTCTCTGTTACGTTACTATTTTATAGTTAAAATCTTTTAAGATCAATTATAATTATATTATAATTGTAAAATTTGGTGACAAATCTACATTTAAATAATTATTACAGTATAATAATAGTTATATTTTAAAACTAAAACTTATTTTATAGGTTTGAACCGACCTATGTTTCCACTAATTTAAAATTATATTTTCTACTATGACATAATTATTATTTAATTTGTAAACCAGTAATAACAATGGAAATTAAAAGTAAATAATCATATTTAAATAAAATAATAATTCTTAGTCTATTTATTTTTTTATTTAGCATAATGAAATAGTGTTAAAAAATAAAGAAATATTAATTAAAACTATATAATAAATAATACAGTTTAAAGTTTAAAAAGTTATAAATCAAAATTTAATTATTAATGAACATTTAATAATATAATATATTACAAATATTTGCATAATCATGTTTATTTTAATATGTACATAGAATAAACCAAATTAATAAATTATAAGAAAAATTTACAATAGCAGTTAAAAATCTTGAACTCGTCTGTAGAGTCATTTAGTTGAACTGTTACTAAGGCATTAAGAGTAGACTAAATCGTTTTTATTTACTAAAGATAAGATAAAATAATCTAATTAAAGGATGGTAAAAATAATTAATAAATTTTGAATTGAAAATAAACACGATTTAAAACTACTTCTTTTAATATTTTTTTATAAATTAGAGTGATGTGGTGTATATCTTATTTGGTCTATTATATATATTTTATTTTATAAATTTTTAACATTAGTTAATTATAATTTAATCCGAATCTATTTCTATTTTGACCGGAAATTTTCACATTGATTGAGCATGGATATAGGTATGAGAAATCTTTGACTTTTTCACTTGGGTATGGTGGTGTACATATCCGTCCCGTTCTCGTCTCCATATCCGTCATAATACCTGTTCCCGTCATATTTCTGTCTCAGTTTAAATTATTAAAATATTCACGGTTAAATAAGTAACTTTATATATATATATATATATATATATATATATAAAGATGATTCTATCTTTTGTGTTCACATTTCATAATGTCAATTATACCCTTTACAATATAATTATTTAAATCATCAACAATTAATTTCTCTATTCATTCCACTTTTTTTTTAATAAATATAAATTTATTTTATATATTAACTTAATAATATTACAGTATTATCACCTACTAACATATTATCATTCATATTTAAAAAATGCTCACACAAGCGCGATAGCGCGCCTGTGTACGCTAGTGTGTATATATATATATATATATATATATATATATATATATATATATATATATATATATATATTATAAATTTTATATTTTTTATTTCTTGTAATTGTTTAGTTTGTCGTAAAATTCATTTGCATCTCTAACATATTTTTCATTTTATCATAACCTTTATGTAATTATATTCAAATGATGTATGTCAATTAAATATTTTATATGTCTCACATTTAAATATTTCTATTCTTTTTTAATATTTTTAGTCATTGTATATTCTCCTTTCACATGAGAATGTTTAACACTCCCAATATAAGTGACTAATAGCAAAAACCTTTCACTCATTAGGTAATATAAAAAATGTATATTCTTTACTCTACTATTATCAAATTTTGTTATTTCTCAACCATTGACTATGTTAGTATTTGAAAAGTTTTCTTAGATAAGGTATTTTTCAATCTTATCATATCATTAATTATATAAATTTTTTTCCTTTGTGTTGTTTCATTCGAGTGTTTCTCAAGTTGTTCCTATGACACATTTCATAACTTTTTAATATTTTTATTTATTGTTTATTTTTATCATGTAAAATATTACTTTGATATATTTTAGATAATTATTTTTTATTTTCTAACTAATTATCAATCATATTGTAATTTTGTCACTATAATTGTTTGATTTACTATGATATAAAAATTCAATGTAATTACCATGATTTTTTTATCACCATCCAACATATATTGAAGTTCAAAATATACAAAATATATGTTTATTGGTTTAATATTTGTTCTTTGTGTAATTTTGATCAAGTGATGTATTATAACTTTATTAGTGTAAAACATTCATTATAATTACAAAAATTGAAATAAAGAAGCATTTAAAATATATTATAATTTGAATATTTATTTTCCTTAAATATTTTAAAATATATATTTTTAAATTTTATCAGCTAGATTTCATTAATGTTTGCATATCTAATAAATGTTTTGGTTATCATGATTGGTATTATAATTTCAAATGTATATAATTATAATTTCTTTCTAAATATTTGATAATATTATGTTTCTTTCACCATAATTTTTTATTATTTTATAAAAAAGAATTAATTAATTAATATTGAAATAGTAAGAAAATGGGTACGGGTATGAGTAGAAAAATATACATGTTATCCGGTGGGGAAGGATGAGACAAAAATTTAATAACCGTTGGATTTAGATATGAAAATGTTAAAGAATTTTTTATATAGAGATAGATATAGAATAGGAAAATATGTCTCCGTCTCGTCCCATTATCTTTCCTAATAAGGAATTGATCTCATATTAATGAATAATATACAATTTATCATGTAATAATATAGATTAAAAATAAATAAAACATTAATCAGCATATGGTCTTTGATTTTATGTTGTATTCATCAATTATAAGATCTTACAACTTAAAATATACAAAAAAGAATTATGTTAATTTTATACAAAAAAATAATAACAAAATACTGAACATTATTTATATTATGTATGTAATTTGTTATTAAGGGTGTGGTGTTTCAATTTTCAAAAAAAATCAATTTCTTTTTTTTATTTTTAATTCAATTTAGTCTTTGTAACTTTTAAAACAATATAATTTCTTCATCTCCAATTTAAGATTACATTAATAATTAAATTTAATTACAAATTAATTATATATATATATATATATATATATTTAAATATTTTTTATAGTTTATATATTAAATTATTCTACCTAAATATTCGATTTTTTTTATAATAAGGTGAAATGAATTTGATATATATATTCTAAAAAAAAATTAATATGTATATATATAAGTTATCATTAAACTTAATTATTAATTTAGTCTTTTACATAAGAAAAGATAAAATTATATTGTTTTAAGAGATATGACACTAAATTAAATAAAAATTTTAAATAGAGAATTAAGTTAAACTTTAAAAAAAATTAAAATTTTTAAAATAACTAAAGAATTAAACTGAACATTTAAAAAATAAATAAAAAACTAAATAAAATAAAATAAATAAATAAGGGACAAAAATAACTAATCTAACTAACTAAAAAACTAAATCAATAATTTATTTTTCTTCTTTCAAACTTTTTTTCGTTTCCAACTCACTTCATAAATTCTAACGATGATTTCTCTCTTTTTCCTTCTCTTTCTCTCTCAACTTATATGTTAATAGTAGTACGGTTAAATCACCGATTGATCTTTTCATTAAGATTATGTGTGAGTGATTACTAATTTAAAATACTGTTAATTTTAAAAAAATTTATTAATGTTCCAATTCTTTTGTTAATTTAAAATACTTTTTTAAAAAAAAAAGTTACTTTAATTCATTTATTTTTTAAATTTTGAGATCGAAATATATTAAAGTATAAGAGAAGCAAAAATTATTATTTTTACCTCTAATAATAAGAAATAAAACTATAAACATATTTAATCTTATTTATGTTATATATTAATCCTTCCTCCCACATTAATCATCCATTCATGCATAATCAATTATGGCTCATTTACACATTTCTTCTTTTGATCAGTTATAAATGAAATTTAAGTGTCAGTTATAAAAGAAAAAAAAAGACAGCAAAATTATAAAATTTCTCTCTTTCTTCACTCACTAGGGAGAATTTGAACATACCCTGCCTTTATGAATAATTTAACATAAAACAGAAAAAAATCATTTTCGTCTTCTTTTATTTGGAAATCATTTTCCTTTCAAAACTAAAACATTTTTTATATGTTTGAGCGGACCTATGCTTCCACTAAGTTGATACTATATTTTCTACTATGACATGATTATTATTTAATTTGTAAACCAATAATAACAATGAAAATTAATAGTAAATAATTAAATTTAAATAAAATGGTAACAGTTAGTCTAATTCTTTTTTTTTATTTAGCATAATGAAATATGGTTACAAAATTAAGAAAATATAAAATAAAAATATATAATAAATAATACAATTTAAAGTTTAAAAGTTATTAACCAATTTTTAATTATTAATGATGGTTTAATAATATAATATATTACGAATATTTGCATAATTATGTTTATTTTAATATACACACAGAATAAACAAAATTAATAAATTATAAGAAATATTTACAAAAGCAGTTGAAAATCTTCAACTCGTCTTTAGATTCATTTAGGTGGTTACTAAGGCATTAAAAGTAGACTAAATCGTTTTTATTTACTAAAGATAAAATAATCTAATTAAAAGATAATAAAAAAAATTAATAAACTTTAAATTGAAAATAATCCCGATTAAAAGAGACTTCTTTTAAAAATAAATTAATATTTTTTTTTATAAATTAAAGTTATCTAGTATATATATTAATTGTTAATTAGTGTCTTATATAGATTTTATTTTATAAATTTTTAACATCAATTACTTATAATGTATTAAGGAGCTGATTTCATATTAATGAATAGTGTGTAATTTATTATGTAATAATATAGATTAAAAATAAATAAAACATTAATCAGTTGAGGGTCTTTGATTTTAGGTTGTATTCATCAATCATAAGAGCTTATAATTTCATACATATGCAAAGAAAAAAAAAATCTTTTTCGCAGTTTATGTTAATTTTGTTAAAAAAAAAGGATGAATAATAAAATACCGAACATTAAAAGTGTGGTGTTTCAGTGTGGATTACTTGGACCCCAAGTCTGAACGTTGTCTGTGGGTTTTCCGCAAAGGTTGCAGAATTTTGTAAAATCTCGTAGGTTTAAATGTTGTGTTTTGTGCCGCTCTCATTGTTTTTTCAAAAACCTCTTTCATATTCTTCTTGTTATATTTCACTCTGTGTATAGTGGCAGATTGTGAGAGAGGCAAAACTTTGCGCTCTCACAAAAAATAGAAAGTTTTGTGGTTGAACTCTTGCTCCAATGGCAACGAAAGGTCTTGATAATGTTGGGAGCAGAAAGCGCAAACGACAGACTTCAAGAAAGCTTGAAGTGGATGCAAAAGTGGAGGTAATTCGTTTTCGCTATTGGGATTTCTGAGGTTTCCTTGAGATAAAAAGTACAATTACGAATTGTTGCATCCTCGTGTTTGGTGTTATTGGCTTTCTCTGTTTGCATCTCTTTCTATGTTTGGTTTTGATCATTCTTGCCTTTTGGTCTCTTTTCATGATCGGATACTTGATTGTTTAGACGTTTTGTACACTCGGAATTGTCGTTTTTGTTATTCAACTCTCTTCTTCACACGCTGCTTGCGAAGTTTCAATTTTTTTGGACAAAACTTACAAACATTACTATGGTGATTTAGGTTCTCTTCTCCAATCAAATTTTGAGTTTTCAATGTTGTAAACGCGCAGCAATTTAGAGTTTCGGAGACCCGGTTGAAGGATGCCTGGGTCGTCCCGGAAGAAGTGGAACTCCCACGGTGTCTGGAAGCCTTGGGAATGCGAATGACCCTGAAGAGGATGTGTTGAAAGGTAATGGTTTGAGGTGATTGTGAGAGAAAGGAAGGAGGGTGATGTGGATTTATGGTGAGTGAGTGAGTGAGTGAGAGTGAGAGTGAGGAAGTAGAACGGTTTAGAAGAGAGGTATGATAGGACCATTAATGATGAAAGTAGGCATTATTATGAAGTAAATAGGATGATGATTTGCAATAGTTTTGCTCTGTTTTCAGTTCAATCTTCTCTAGCTTCCTCGGCAGACACCAACAAACACCACAGCAACCAATGCATAAGGAAGTGACCCTCTAAATGCATCCCGTTACACTATAAAACTGTTGTCAGGGGTATCCAGCAGAACAATTGAATATATACCCTCAAGAATGGGAACTTTGATCAAGATTTAGTGTAATAATAAGTATTGAATAACAGTGCCATTTTTTTTTAAATGTTGATATTTTGGTTTACTAAACTCGAGTGTGAGACTATTTTCATCTGCGATTTTCATTTTCTATTTTTTTAAAATTGAGTTTAGAAATTTTGCAGGTGAGGAGTATGGACAATGGGTTTCAAGGATCGTGGCACCCTGGAACAGTTATCATGTGTGAGGATTTGCAACGGCGTGTCAGATATAACAATATTTTGGATAACAACGGGGCGTATAATCTTGAGGAGGTGGTGAATGTTTCAAAAGCTTTGGATGGTGATATTGAATGTGCAGACTGCTATGCACGCGGGTTCATTAGGCCACTGCCTCCTTTGGTTGAGTTTGATAGGGGGGACCTTGTATTTGGTTTATGTGTTGATGTGAACTATAAGGAAGCTTGGTGGGAAGGAGTTATATTTGACCACTGTGATGGAATGGACAAGAGGAATGTGCTTTTCCCTGATTTGGGTGATGAAATGCCGGTTGAAATTCATCAGTTGCGGGTTACTCAGGACTGGGATGAAATTACTGAGGAGTGGACACGACGAGGGAACTGGGTGTTTCTTGATCTGGTGGAGGAGCAGAAGAGGAACTTGTTTGTCACAGTTTCGGCCAAGCAGATTTGGTATGATGTACGCATTAAAAAGGAATTTGAGACGATTAGAGAGTGGACATGTAATTTGAAGTACTTGTGGACCAAGTTGATAAAGGAGGTAGTTAATCACTACTTTTCTCTAACGTTAAAGGAAATTATCTCTGTCCTAGACCTTCCTGGGAGTCTTTTAAGTGAAACACCAGAGCATGCATCTGCTGAAGCCGTGCCTAATGTTGACTTAAGCATGATCGGGCAAAATAACCAAATTGTTGTGCAGAAAGGAACTGTCCCTCCTATTAAAGGGACCTTGTCTGACGTTCAAAATGAAATTAGACCCTGTGGTGATAGTCCTTTTAATGAAAGTAGAGAAGATAGATCCTCAAGTCATTTAGTGTCCTCTTTTTGGAATCCTGTGAAGTTGTCTGGGGTTGAATTATGCCCTGATGCTGTTAGGGAATATCTACTTGCTTCCAAACGTGATGTCAGGGCATTTTGGATGGACAAATTACAAAAGCATCTTGTATGTCTTGGATGGAAAATTGAGTGGTCAAATAGATTAAATGTCAAACGTTACAAGTATATTGCCCCTTATACGCAGGGCCAAAGGTGTTACCTTTCACTCATTGAAGTTTGTAAAGCTATAAAACACGACCCCAACATGAACTCCTTGCATCTCCAAAATGATCACACTATAATGCATCCTACAGTTGGTTGTCATCTTTCAGATGTGCCTTCTATCCCAGCTGAAAATATTCGATCTATAACGCATCTCCAAAATGATCACACTATAATGCATCCTACAGTTGATTGTCATCTTTCTGATGTGCCTTCTAATCCAGCTGAACATATTCAGAATCCAGATATTCCTCTGGCTGAAAATATTCAGAATCCAGATATTCCTCTAGCTGAACATATTCAGAATCCAGATATTCCTCTAGCTGAAAATATTCAGAATCCAGATATTCCTCTAGCTGAAAATATTCAGAATCCAGATATTCCTCTAGCTGAAAATATTCAGAATCTGGATATCATTCCTCCAGCTGAAAATATTCAGAATCTAGATATCTTTCCTCCTGCTGAAAATATTCTGAATCTAGATATCTTTCCTCCTGCTAAAAATATCCAGAATCTAGATATCATTCCTCCAGCTGAAAATATTCAGAATCTAGATATCTTTCCTCCTGCTGAAAATATTCAGAATCTAGATATCTTTCCTCCTGCTGGAAATATTCAGAATCTAGATATCATTCCTACAGTTGACAATATTCAGAATCTAGATATCTTTTCTCCAGCTAAAAATATTCAGAATCTAGATATCTTTCCTCCTGCTGAGCCATCTTCTCCAGTTGAAGATGAAGTTGAAGAAGTACCTGAGTATTGTCCTCGGGCTGTGGTGCAGTATTATCGCATGTATATACACAACAAGAGCCGAGCTGATAAAAAAAAGTGGATACTAAAGGCAAAGAAGCATCTGTTAGCAGAGGGATGGGTTTTTGACCATCCACCTCCATTTAATAAGAAAAGGGGAATAATATACATGTCTCCACAAAATCGGAAATTCCCAACACTCCATGCAGCATGCAAATTTTGCATTAACGAAACTATTCCTAATTGGAACCTTATATGGCAGGAGGAGATGGATGAAGGTGCTTCTAGTATTAAACCAACTACAAATCAAAAGAAGAAAAACAAGAGGGATTTGAAGGCCAACACACCCAAGGGCCAAAGCAATGGACCTCGACAGGTGCTAAGATCAAATAAGAGGGTGCAAAAGGTGTCTGTCTCTACTCATTTACATCATAAGCCTCTAAATATTCCGTCTTATTTGATAGACAGCAACATCATCTTACCAAGGTCTAAGGTTTATTATAAGGCAAAAGGCAGGAACCGTGCAGTCCGAACTTTTGCTGAGGGGAAAATAACTCATGATGGAATCAAGTGTAACTGTTGCCTTACAATATACAGTTTTGCTGGATTTGAAAAACATGCTACTGGCAGTAGTACATGCAGACCCTCTGCTAATATCTTTTTGGATGATGGAAAGTCACTCTTGGACTGCCAGATACAAATGATGCAAGGTCAAAAGACAAGTGTGGCTAGTGGAAAAGCATTAACTGATCTGTCTCTGGCTGATAATGACTACATTTGTTCAGTTTGTCGCTATGGTGGTGAACTTATTTTATGTGATAAATGTCCATCCTCATTCCATAAGACGTGTCTTGGTTTGGAGGTACATTAACTATTTTCCTTCTGAATCATGCTATATTTAGTGCTATCCTGTTTTTACTTATCACAGCACAGGACATCAATTTGGTGCTTTGACATTAGATCTAGTTTTTTACTTTGGCTTGTATTATATTTTTCTGTATAGGATGTCCCTGAAGGTGACTGGTTTTGTCCATCATGTCGTTGCGGGATTTGTGGCCAAAGGAAAATTGATGGAGATGAGGTTGAACACTTCCTTTCTTGCATACAATGTGAACATAAATGTATGCCAGCTACACCCTATTTTTAGTTTCATTTTATTACCATGCTTGAATATCTTTGAAGTGTATTTGTCTGCGTACGTAAATGTGGTCTTAGCTTTTGTCAAACATGTGTAGATCATGTTAGGTGCCTGAAAAATGGAGCTGCAAATACATCAAGATATAATGGAAACTGGTTCTGTGGAAAAGATTGTGAAAAGGTAGATTAAATCCACTCCAACTCGTTCTTTATTTCTCCCCCATTTTAGAAAAAATTAGCTATAATGTGCTTCAAAAATTGCTTATTACTATTTGTGGTTTACCATCAAGCTTTTTGTTTGTTGCAATTTGATCAAAAATGGGAACCTTCATGACCGTTAGTTTGTGTGTTTTCATTGAGAGTCTTTTTAGGGCACTAGTTTGGCTCTACTAAACAATATGGTATCTATTTTTTTGCAGATATATGAGGGCCTTCATAAATTATTAGGAGAGCCAATTCCAGTGGCTAACAATCTAACTTGGACTTTGATGAAGTTTATCAACCCTGACAGTTGTGATCTTGGTAATATTGAAAGTGACTTAGTGGCAGAAAGTTACTGCAAACTCAATCTTGCTCTTTTGTTGATGCGTGAATGTTTTGAGCCCCTAAAAGAATCCTTGACTTCCAGAGATCTCGTGGAAGATGCTCTGTTCAGCAGAAGGTCAGAAATTGTTATCCTTCAAGACATGATCGTTATTTTTCTATCTTGCTTGTTGCATTTGTGTTATATACATCGATGACATTTACTAATGGATGTGTTTGCATCTACTTTATTTACTTTGTCAATGATAATGTTGTCTGCCTCTAAAGAAATGTACTACATTATTGTTTCATCTCTTGGTCTATACCTGACATCTATAATTTGGAACTTAACAGGTCAGAGCTTAACCGAATAAATTTCCAGGGTTTCTACACTGTGCTACTTGAGAGAAATGAAGAACTGGTTAGTGTGGCAACTATTAGGTAAGTATAGTTCTTACTATTTTTGTTTGATTGCATAAGTGCATGTCCTATTTGAGTTGTTTTTTTAGGCTTTTCATATTTCATTTGTTATGTCAATTTTTTAGGGTCCATGGGAAGAAGGTAGCTGAAATACCTCTTGTTGGCACCAGATTACAATATCGTCGACATGGAATGTGTCGCATTTTAGTAAATGAGCTTGAAAAGGTAATCCACAAAACACACATGTCCTTTTTTTTATCGTCTTTTACCTTAAATGGAAGCTCTTTTTGTCGGGAATAAGTGGTATAAGTGGTATAGTATAACTGCACAGTATCATCTTCTGAAGTTGTTCAAATTATTAAGTGTTATAGCCATTCACTTGAAACCAATCCACGTAAAGGTTAGTTTTTGTAGCTATATCGAGCAGTGAATAGCACTAATTTTCTTTTTAAAGTAAATCATCGCTTTTTAAGTTTTGGTGTATGTTGGAAAACCATTAAAAATATACTGTAATGTGGTGACTAGTTATTGTTTTTGCACTATCTTATTTCACTGTCAAATGTATTTCCAGTAGATGAATTTAGCTCATACCAAAGCTACATTTCATTTAATGTAAAATTTTATCAAACTTTATGCCTGAAATGGAAATGGATTAATAAATTTGTTTCACATTGGTTTTCTATCGTCCCTTCTAAAAAATGGAGAACATGAAGTATCGTTTTTCATTTATATTGTCCACTTTAATAATATGCAACACATTTAAGCTATGTTTCACAACACTAACCGCAAATATAATTGAAACCTGAAAACTAGCTAGAAGCCGAAAAACTAATTGATAATAAATAAATATACACTAACAAATTATACATACATGCAAGTCGTTTTTCTTATTATGATTTTTAAATTGTTATAGTTTTTATATTATGTATTGTAATATGCATATTGAAATATATTCTCATTTAATTCTAATTTAAATTAAAGTAAAAATGCCATAACATTAAGTACATACCTACCTTCATTATGTTAATCAATATAAACTGTAAGATAAAAGAAATATCATATACTAATATCTTCAAATTTAATGTAATAATGAAACAATATTGCAGATGGTATAATGAATAAAAATAAATAATGCATTGAGTTACTAGAAAATATTATCAACTTCTTGATTTAGAAGAACAAATTATTAATTATTATAATTACCACAATTCGACATCGTAGTAGCATAGGAAAAGTTATTAGTAATTATTGTAATTTTTTAAGGTGGCAGAGTTCCTATATATACCCTCCTAAATTTCCTCCTAAATTTGTTGAAGTATTGTTCTAGAGTGTGCTGGTCTACTCCCGCATTCAATGCTTAACCTTGTCCGCCTCAGATGTTTGTTGTGGTTTTTTCATCTTCACTGCCGCTGGTACATATCCCTGAATTCATGATTATAAAAGAGAGAAGAATGATTATAAAAGAGAGAGGAGAGAATTTTGGTCTTCCAGACACTTAATCTCTTGAGAACCCAACCAGATTCATGATTATAAATGAGAGAGGAGAATTTTTTTTTCTTCTAAACCACCACAATCTTTCTATCTTGTAAGGTTGGTTTGATGGTAAAGTTGGAAAGGAGAGTGGGAGAGGTTGTGAGTTCAACTTCCACTATTCTTAGCATGATATTGGGGAATCTGATTGTTATTACCCAAACAAGCATTTAATTTGATCAACGTATCGGAACCGATAACATTCGAGATTATGCAGGATTATAGACGAAAATTTGGCTCTCTCTTTAGCCCTATGTCTCTTATCCTTAGGACACTTAGGAGTTATAAGGTTGACTTGGTAGGTTTGGAAAGGACGACGAGAAAACTTGTGGTTTTAACTCCTCCCACTAACATAATACTAACAACTAACAATATGAGAATAGTAGATATTCATTTACCATTGAAAAGAGAGCAACATTAAACTCCACCCATTTTTGAAAAAAGCAAATAAGCAAGAATAAATATGAGGACACAATAAAAGTATTAGTAATTCTTAGAAAGTGCTTTAAATCTAACTTAATTTTACAAAATCAACTTACAATAAGAGATTTGCATCACACTTGGTCTCTATAGTTTGGCATATCGCTAATCGATGTAAAATCTTGAGCACATGTTGTAGACTGACACAATAACTCCAACAACCCTTATTGGAATGGACTTTGAAGGTGGACATTAAACCAAATTTGACCTTATAAAACTATTTATATGATGAATTTTACACCTACTTGTATACTATAATTTGACAAATATCTCTAATCGATATGAAACTTTTAGCACATCCCTTTGCTAAGGATTGAACCTGAGTGCAGGACTAGATATCTCTAAGTGGTCCAAAAGTGACTGTACTAAATATTGTTAGGAAAGATTCTGCAAATAAACTTTTAAATCTAACTTAACCTTACAAAACTTTTTTATTAAGGTGAGGTTTGCACTTATAAATTATGATTTGGCAATTACTCTTGTGGATCTAGGATCTCCAACAACATGTTTTCTACCTTTTGCATAGTAGAAAAATTGTCTTCCACATGTTTTCTACTTGTTTGCACCATCTTCAATGCCAAGTATATGGTTAATGAGAGAAGACCTATGACAAGATATTTTTTGCTTATGACAAGTGTTGCACTTAGACATCATCAAAGAGAGGATAAAATAATAGTCAATTAGTTCAAAGTTAACGGTTACAGAAAGGTTTCCTAATCTTTGCATATCTACACACAACATAGCATGGGTTCTAGCACAAAAAATAGTAAAAACAGTGTCAGATTAGGAATCACTGAGCCTTGCGTTTCAAATTTGCCACTGAAAAGTGAAGAAATAGAATTTGGGAGAACGGTATTCTGTTGTATATGAAGAAGGTTAGATGATAAGAGTACCAAACCTGTTTAAAAAAAATAACATTGTTCTGTCCAATTTGCTGCTTTTAAAATACGGTCTAGTTAATTTTTTCATATCATGTTTGGTTCAATTCAGTTTCAAAACGGTTTAGTTTGCACACCCCTGGATACAATGCTTATGATCTGTTTATAGTGATTGATCAGAGTTTTTGAAATGGTGTTTATTCATTTCTAAAGAAGAGTTTGTGTGCGGTGAGACTACATAAAAAATACTGGCGATAATTATAATATCATGATTTTTTTTATTCTTGAGATATAGTCCTCTTACAGTTTCTTAAACTCGCACTTTACTTTCTTCAGAAGCTCATGAAATTGGATGTGGAGAGGCTGGTTTTGCCGGCTGTTCCTAGTGTGCTAGAGACATGGACCGGCTCTTTTGGCTTTGCAAAGATGACTAATTACGAGAGATCTCAGTTTCTGGACTATACTTTTCTAGATTTTGAGGGTACCATTATGTGTCAAAAGTTGTTGATGAATATTGCATCTTCAGATTCAGTTCCGTTAATAGGTATCTAATCTTCTATATTTCTTGTTTTCATAAAGTAGAGAAGTAAACCAGTTTGAATTACACAGCATTGGTGTTTCCTTTTGCAGAGTCTGAACGTTGCTGTGTTAACAACAGTAAGTCTGATCCCATATGTGAAGTGCAGCAAGTAGAAGCTATTGACGAAGAGTAAGTCACACACCTCTCTCCGTTGATCCTAATCATGAGAGAACAACATTAAATGATTGCTATGTGTGTATGGTATATATGGTTATCATTGTAGTAAGTATCGTACGATTCACGATACGAATCGTACGATACGATTCAGGTCCCTGGCGATACGAATCGTGAGTTGTATCGTTTTTACTCCCGTATCGTACTTGTATCGTACGATACGAGTCCGAATCGTGTGAATCATGATTCGATTCACGATACGAATTTAC
>Ga0214542_1007614_pt1 | contig 18685 bp, 15 predicted proteins | sample CNSS1metaG_FD_160096 | JGI IMG/M metagenome (GOLD analysis project Ga0214542, IMG submission 160096) | Root nodule microbial communities from cowpea collected in UCLA plant growth center, Los Angeles, California, USA - CNSS1 | ecosystem: Host-associated > Plants > Roots > Nodule | place: USA...
ATATCAAGTCACTAAAAGATCCTTTATTAAACTTCTTTTTTACCTTCTTCCATTTTAATTCAAACATTTTAATTTTATACATTTTTTTTTCTTTCTTTATTTGCATTTCTTCACTTATTTCTTTTAATCCATACAAGGTGTAAATGTATGTTAAAAGATTATTACATCTTAAACACATAAACTAGTTCATATAAGATGTTATATAATATTATGAAAGTGTTTTCCAAGTAAAGTTCTCTTTCTTTCTTTCTTTTTCTCATTTTTTATTGATTTCTTAATCTTTCTCCTTTTTTTTAACCAAACATATTTTAAAGGTGAGATTAGGGAGGGTAACTGATTGGGAGCAGTTATGAGTAATGCTTACTTAGTACTGGTCTTGTTTCAAAATTCTATTCTTGAATATCCGTTACAAATTTTAGTTTATTCTGTTTATATGTATGATTATTTACATATACTTTCGAATATTTTTTACATTTTTTAATTTTATATAAAATTATTTAAACTAAGTCTTTAAAATATAAACTTAGATAAAACAATTAATAAATTAATTTGAAAATACAATTTAAATAAAATTATAACTAAATTATTAGTATAAATAAATTTGATTTTTTAAAAACTAAACTTAAATGAGTTGTACTAAAATATAGGTTTCAAAAAACTAACCTTTTTAAAACTCAATTCAATTTCATATGTTCAAATAAAAAATTACAAATATACGAAGTAAAATTTTAAGAAATTCTTGAATTATTGATATTTCTATTACTAATACGTTCATTTTGATCATATGATTTAAAAAAAATCAAATTAAATTAATTAATGTTTATTATTAGATAACATTTATTTAGATCGGATACAATGACATTCGCACCTAATTACTAAAAGAAAAATTGATATTACCGACAATCAAAAACTGTCGATAATATGTAAAATTTGTCGATAAATCAAAATTACCAACACTCAAAATTTATCCCTAATACTCTTGTCGATAAATTTTTATGGACGGAAATCTTATTCCGTCAATAATTACCAATAGAAAAATCTGTCCATAATTATTGACGAAGAAAAGTCTTTGATTATCGACAGAAAAATTCGTCGGTAATAACTCACCAAAAAATTTGTTGGTAAATTATGCGAACAAGTTCATCTTCTTCCTCCTCATCCCTCCTCCTCCTTCATCTGTTTATGGTTTTTGTTTTCATTTTTTTTTCTTCCAAAACCTCTTCCACCCTATTTTGGTAGATTCGTCGCCACCACCTTCATCGCCATCACCGCCATCGTCACTGTCAGTTTCTCCTCTTGCTTTTCCTTCCCCAACTTTTTCTCTCGCTCTTTCTTCTTTCTTCCTCTTTTTCTCTTTCTCCTTAACAACCATCGTCAGGCCACCACTGTGTCTTCGTTGCTCCACCGTTGCAAACCATCGCGCTGCCACCGTGCCACCCTCTCGTCACTATTGTTGTCTTGCCACCATCATGCGTCCCCCTTCTTTTTCCTCTTCTTCTCCTTTCTTCTTCCTTTTCTTCTTCTTCTTCTTCTTCTCTTTTTTTTTCTATTACCTTCCAATCTGACGTATACCCTCTTAAGGAAAGTTTTAGGCGTGAAATTTCCAAACTTTTTACCAATGAATTAATCTATTTGTACATGTGTCAATAGTAAAATATTTTAATTAGCGACAAAAATTTTCGTCGATAATTGAAACTTGCGTTATTGATAGATTTTCTGGACAGATTTTTTCGTCGATAACTAATATATGTTTTACCGACATATTTTTTTGTCGATAATTAAAATACCAAAATTCATCAGTAAAATTCCTTGGTAATTCATATTTATCGTTGAAAATATATTCGTTTGTAATATTTCGTCAATAATTTCAAAAAATTTTTTAGTAAATCCATTAACAAGTGAATTATTAATACTTCTATCCACTTTATGCGCTTATTGATTTTAGATATCATGCAGTTAATATTCTACCTCCAATATCCAAGTACGAATTTTTTTATCATTTTCATGTAAGATGAAAATATTAAAAGCCTTTTCCAAGCAATATTTACAAATGATGGGCATCCAAGTGAGTCTAACTTCACTATTGATTAAAAATAAGAAAGTTGAACATCATATAAGGATGCAGACCCATAAAGTCAATGTCTTAAGATTTTGGGTTAAGATGGCGTCAATACCTTATGTGGGTTAAACTCCTATCTCATTGAAGTTGTATCTTCCTAGTGGTAGATTTAAGACCTTAAGTTAGTGGGGACCAGTCAAGTAGTGTATTTATACATTCTCAACTACATACATGTGTATCATAGAGTAGTGACCAATGGGTTCAAATATATAAGATTAGGGAGCAAACTAATTTTTTTTCAAATACTTAGTAATAATGTTAACAATACCAAAGGGTGCACATACACACCTTTATGTACATGTATGTGTGCCTCTCCTGGTGATCCTCCCTCAAAAGACTCATAAGTGGTATCAAAGTCGAAGGTTTGTCTTGGTGATCGGCTTAGATGAGTCTCTCTATCGAAAGTCTTCCGGACTGAGGGTGAGGCAAGCACATACCCGTGGTTTGAAAGGCATTATAAGTAAGGGGTACTCGTGATTTGAAATGCTTCCATTGGTGTTAAAAAGTGAACTTTAAGACTAACTCAACCTTATAAAAGTGACTTGTAAGACGAGGTTTGCACCCATTTATATATTATAAACTCGTCTTATCTTTAGTCGAGGTGGAACTAGACATTAATGGGTGGTTAGATTAAGTTGAGCACATATAAAGATAAGGACCCATAAACTCATTGTTTTAAGATTTTGAATTGGATGTGAAGTTAATTTTTGATATAAGTTGAGCTCATGTTTCGATACTGTTGTTTCCCAAATAATTCACTCTTACAAAAGACCCATTAATAAACAAATATGAAAGGTATATGATTAAAATAATTTTTTCTTCCTTTTCTCTCTTTTTCAACACTTATGTCAATGGGGCCATAGTGGAAGACAACTGCATTCTTTCACTCAGTAAGGAGACATTGATGGAGAATTCGAAATAGCAATTAGCTAAGTGTATGCATGTGTATGATTATTTTGGAAATTAAAGATGCGCAAATTCCACTTTAATATTTGTTTTCCGTTAAACTCGTGTTAATGCTTTGCCTATAGTGCAAGTTTAACTCAAAAAATATCATTAGATACCTTCTTTATCATTAAACCGAGGATTTGTGGTAAAAAGTGGTCCAAAAGCAATCATGGAGATGAAGAATTATTGCACCATATATATTTTCTTATTTGAAATTATTGCACCATATCGAAATATATTATATGATATTAATAATTACAAATAAAAGTTATCACCCAATTAATTGCTATATAATGACGAAATAAATATTACTTGTCTCAAATTCACATTATATTTGTGTAATTGGTTTAAGAAAAATAGCTCGTATTTTATTTGTGTAATATATTGAATATGATGTATCATTGCTAGATTTAAAAACAAAAACTAAGAAAAATGGTTTTTTAAAGTGATAAAATCAGATATAACACTGAGTCAAAAGCAAAAGATTCGTTATAATTTTTTTTCTTCTTATTATGGATGGATAACCAACCGACACCTTTCAATTTATTGGTAACATTTTTGGTAAACACAATTTATTCACATGCTCTATTGAATAGTTTTTTTAATATAATTCATTACAAATATATTTAGATAGTATTAGATATTAATTATAAAATATTGTTAGATACTGTTAGATATTATTGTTATTGTATAAATTATGAAATATTATTAAGGGTTAGGTATTTTTTAGTCCTTAAACTTTAATCCAAAATTGAAATTTGTTTTTATATGAAACTTTAATATATTTTGGGTTCTAAACTTTAAAAATTAATGAATATAATCTTTTTAACCCAATTATGTTAACTTTTTTCTATGTGTCGAACACATTTTATGTTAGGTTTAATTATGCCTTTGGTCCCCATTTTGGAGTCAAAATCTCAAAATAGTACCCATATTTTCAAAAGTCTCAAAATGGTCCCTTTTTTTGTTGAAACGTCTCACGTTTACCCTTGCCGTTAAGTCAACGTTGACACCGTTAGAGGGAGTGCCACGTGTCAGTTCCTCGATCTTTTGAATTTTTTTATTATTATTTTTTTGATTTTTTTTTGATTTTTTATTTTTTTTTTGAATTTTTTTAAAAAATTTTTAAAAAAATGCCACGTGTCAAGCTGTCATCGTGCCACGTGGCAGTGACAGTGACATGTGTCAGTATTACGCCACGTGTCATTTCCTTAGTCTCAATTTGGTCCCTTTATTTTAATTTGTCTCAAATTAGTCCCAATTTTTGTAAAAAGGAGCAATTTTGTCCCTCTCTAAATTGAAATCAAATTTAATTTATGTATAAATGTACACAAATATTTCTATCAAAATTGATATTTCAAGTAAATATTTTTAACCAAATTAGGTTCATTTAATTAATATTTTACATTGAACTTTATTTAAAATGGTTTAAAAGTTGTTAATAGAAAATAATGTTCATAGAAAAAAATTCATAAATTACCTAGTTAATGTTACAATAAAACACATATAAATTTAAAATTTTAAAACAATTTTAAGTAAAGTTGAATGTGAAACATAATTTTAACTAAACTTAGCTATGTTAAAAATATATAATAAAAATATCAATTTGAATACAAATATCAAATTTAATAAAAATATTTGTATAACATTTATATAAAATTAAATTTTGTTTCAATTTGAAGGGAGACAAAATTGCTAATTTTTACAAAAATTGGGACTAAATTGAGACAAATTAAAATAAAGGGACCAAATTGAGACTAACAAAATGACACGTGGCGTAATACTGACACGTGTCACTGTCACTGCCACGTGTCACTGTCACTGCCACGTGGCACGATGACAGCTTGACACGTGACAATTTTTTGATTTTTTTAAAAAAATTCAAAAAAAAATAAAAATAAATAAAAATAAATAAAAAAATTCAAAAAATTCAAAAAATCGAGGAACTGACACGTGGCACTCCCTCTGACGACGTCAACCTTGACTTAACGGGAAGGACAAACGTGAGACGTTTCAACAAAAAAGGAATCATTTTGAGACTTTTAAAAATTTGGGTATCATTTTGAGATTTTGACTCCAAAATGAGGACCAAAGGCATAATTAAATCTTATAAAAGATGTATAATCTTATATGGTTTTTATATAATAATGATATAGATATACTAGTGTTTTAACTTGTACTTCAAACGAAGAAAAAATATATTTGAACTAAAGTTGTTGTAAATGAAGCCTGAAGGGGTTTGAGTACAAATATCTATGTTCTTAATAGGTAAATGGAGAAATACTAATCGAAATTCTGGTTAAATTATTAAGATTAAACCTGCAAGAATATAACATTAAAGAAGTGAGAATCCTAACATGAAGTGAAAATAAGATAATATTTTTAACATTTAACATACATTTACAAACGTGATAATATTGATTTAAGAGACCAATTAAATCATGTGGCTACCTTTTCTTTTATAATAATCAGTGAGTGAGAAAAAATTAATTAAAAAACAATTTTAAAAACGTAATTAAAAAAATTGGAAAACTAAGTAAAAATGATAAAAAACTTGAATAAAACCACAAGTAATTTAATCTGACTGTCGAAGTGTATGATAAAGAGAATTGTCTAGTGTCGAGGAATACACGTGGCTTAGTAAAACAGAACGGAGGAATCCAATTCCTATGGAGATTCTTCCATGTCACATTAGAGCACAGAATCTTCCCCAAACAAACAAGTTACAAAATAATTATAAAAAATATAATTTCACTCTAATAAGTTATATGAAGCGCCTCAAAAGCAAAAGAGAGAATCAGATTTAATTTTCTGAGTTTTTCATTTCTATAAATTTTTTCTTTTCTTCCCTATTAAGAAAAAGGAACGTTCTGTTTGGGACTTGCTTGCATAGATTGTATCTTTCTCCATTTTTAATCACTCGCCTCATCTCCGAGTATAACTTTCTTCCTCAATCAACTAGGGTTTGATCCAACCCATCAGGTTCACCTCGATTTCTCAGACGCATCCGCAACTGTAAGCTACTTTGTGATCAATTGTTAATTATCGTTTTTTTTTTAATTTTTAATTGATGCTATAGCTGATTGGATGAGTCGCGTGTCTGTTTGGTTTCTGAGAATTGAGGCTCGCGCATTCGATGCTCTATAAACTGTGTTTTTTGAAATGCAGCATTTTAGTTTTAAATGTCATATGGATATATACTTCTTTATTTTATTTTATTTTATTATAGTTATGATATATGATGAAGATGAACAACACATAGTTGCCACAATATGTTGGAAAATTGTTTTTCTCCCCCTTTTTTTAATTTTCCTGATTTTTTTGGATGTAGGTATTCTGTATGCTTGTCGTTCATACCCTTACTGGGGCTAGGAAGTTTGGAGTTAACAAGCAGAGATTGGCAGAAGATGCTTTTGAGAAAAAATCGGGATGAAGAATCGCTATCTTGTTTAATATGCTTCTTGAGAGAAGGAGGATGAGTGTTCATGTATTATACAGAGTGGAATTTCCTATGTATGAATTTTGTTCGAAGAATGAGACTTATGTGGTGTGATTTCTGTATGTTGTTTAGACACACCGAGGTTTATGATCTTAATTAGGAATTTGTCGTAGTTAACTTGGATTGTCACACAACCAAGCAAATTATAGTATTATAAAACTAATACAGTTGCATCTTTTAGAATTATATAGTCTAGGAATGGATGATGATAGAGATTTTGAGTTGTTCTTTTACAGTTGGAATGCAAAGAATCCAACTGATCGGCTTTTCTTTGTATCTTGTTTTGTTGCTGCTCTTGTTGGAATATTGACCATAGCCTACACGGCCTTTCAATGGAGGAGAAACATCAATCTAAGTTGGATGAAAGCCATAGCTAGATCTAAAAAAAACCCAAAGGCGAGGCACAAAGTTCCTGTGGCCCCTCATGCATGGGAGTTAGAATCCGTGTCTCGTGCAAAGAATTTAAACTGCTGTGTATGTTTTAAGTCCATGTCACCCTCTCAAACACTTGGGCCTATAGTGGCTTCTGAAGGCTTCATCCACCGTTGCTGTATTTGTGGTGCTGTGGCTCATTTAAGCTGTTCCTCTAGTGCCCACAAGGACTGCAAGTGTGTTTCAATGATTGGATATGAGCATGTCACACACCAATGGGCTGTTCGTTGGACAGATGTAGCTGACCAACCTGACGAAACTGCTCTCTGTAGTTACTGTGAAGAGCCATGTGGTGGGACGTTCCTCAGTGGTTCTCCTATATGGTCGTGCTTGTGGTGCCAACGTTTAGTACATGTTGATTGTCATAGTACAATGTCTAATGAAACGGGTGATATTTGTGATTTGGGCCAATTTAGAAGATTGATACTATCACCACTGTATGTGAAGGAATTAAACTGGAACATGCCAGGTGGATTTTTGAGCTCAATTACTCATGGGGCAAATGAGATAGCATCTTCTGTTCGGGCAAGTATTCGGAACCAGAGCAAAAAGTACAAGCATGAAAATGAGCAATCTGTCGAATCAGGGAATACTGAGAGCATTGGTGAAATGTCCACAGAAAGTACAGGTAATTCTCATCAAATACAGAATGGTCATCATGAAATGGATGAAAAAGGGAGCTCAAATAAGGAGGTACGACATCAAGATAGTGAAGTAGAAAATAAGATGGATAGAAAACCCAGTCTTGGACGCAGTTCATCAATCAATCAGAGGGATGAATCCCACACGTTAGGAGTGAAGCAGAAATATGATTTGGTTGATTTGCCTCCAGATGCAAGACCATTGTTAGTTTTTATAAACAAAAAGAGTGGTGCCCAACGAGGAGACTCACTCAGGACACGTCTGAACATTCTTTTAAATCCTGTTCAGGTTTGTTACTCTGCTGCTTTTTACAATATGTGGTTATCTTTGAGTATAGACCATTGGTTCAAAATGTTCCCTGCATTGTTTGCACCCTTTTTCAAGTGTTTTTGCTTTGGGCTAGCTGAGTTAACCAAGCTGCTACTATTCATCAAACACTCATGTCTTCATAAAAAATGACAAAATACTACAAGATTACTCTTCTATTGGTGTACATGAAAGCCTCCGAAATTGCAAATACAGTTCTCTTGTTGGAAATATACTCTTTGACAACATGATTTCGAAGCCTTTGTTTGTTTTGATTAGGTGTTTGAATTGAGCTCAACACAGGGGCCAGAAATGGGACTGTATTTATTCAGAAAGGTGTCTCACTTCAGAGTTCTTGTATGTGGGGGAGATGGTACTGTTGGTTGGGTTCTGAATGCGATAGACAAGCAAAATTTTATTTCCCCTCCTCCAGTTGCTATTCTTCCTGCTGGTACAGGAAATGATCTTGCTAGAGTTTTGTCCTGGGGAGGTGGCATGGGTCCAGTGGAGAAGCAAGGGGGCCTTAGTACATTTTTGCATCAAATAGAACATGCTGCTGTTACTGTTCTTGACAGGTGGAAGGTAACAATTAGTAATCCACAAGGAAAGCAGCAGCTGCAACCCACAAAGTTTATGAACAATTATCTTGGTATGTGAACTCACATTTCTCATGGTTACTGTTAATTACATTAAAATTTGTTGATTGTAGTTTAAAGCATCTGGAAAGTCAGCTTGTCAATCTTTGATAGGCAGAGCTAGTTTCTTCATGGTAGGGATTGGATGTTGGGTGGGTTAATAGATGTAGAGAAAAATGTCATTAGGATTCTGGAGTTTGATTTAATGATCTGGTATTCTTGTTTGACTTTGAATCTGCTTGAAGCAAATCAATGGGTTGACTGTCTTGATTTTGTTCGTCAAGTTTGATTCTACTCACATTGTGTTGGGTATTTGAAATGAGGTTTAACATATGTGAATTTGGGTATTCAATTCAGGTGCAAATTTGTCCTCGCTAATGGATTTACTTGAATTATAATAAGTTGCTATTCTTTGTCTGCTTTTTTCTAACATTAATTGTATACCACTTGCATTTTGTTAGATTACACCTTTTGCTAATTGTCTAGCTATGATAGCATGTGTATGGATTAACTTGTTTTAGGAAAATAATCGTTATTTGTTCTGCATTTTCTCAAGAGTTTTTGAGAAAATAAGGAGAACTGTTTTTGTTAATGTATGCTTTCCCAAGCACGCACATCTCTGTCCATCATTTTGACTAGTTCTGAATCTAACGAATATTTGGTTTTAGGAATTGGTTGTGATGCAAAGGTTGCTTTGGACATTCATAATCTGCGTGAAGAGAATCCAGAAAAGTTTTATAACCAGGTATTTGGTCTCTAATCGGAACTGATATTTTAATTGATTGGCTAGTTTTAGTTGTGTATTAATAGAAGGGTAGTTGTGTGGTATAAAATTGTTATTGTTATTCTTATTGTTTTTCTTGTTCCGTATAAGATATCTTTCTTTCAGTTAGTTGGAGTTTAGTTACATTAGATTAGTTTTGGCTTGGATTGAGAAGTTCTGTTCTGTTGTGCTGCTGCGGGAAAGTATTAAGAAATATATATGCTGTTAAATATGGAAAAATAAGCATATATCGATGATATTGTTTTTGAGTATTACTATCTTAGTTATTATTTACCACTAATATTTTAGCTTATACATTGCATATAATGAAATGTTTATTTTTATGTAATAAATGAAATTTATAATGAAAATATTTATTTATATATAATGAATAATTTAAATAGTGATCTATTTTTTGAAACTATTCACAATTTTTAAAAATATTATTAAAATATATTTTGGAGATAGAGAAGAAAGAGAGTGGACTGAAACACATGAGTTATTAAAAAGATAAAATGTAGAGATAAAAGTCAGCATAATTATTGTGGTAGTATGGCATGTGACACTTGTTTATCTCTTTGTGACTTGGACATTAAATTTTGAGCAAAAATTAAACATGGTTCTTTTAGCTTGATCCGATCATGGCCCAATCATGCTTTGGAAAAAAACCCACTAAAATCCTAAAAGCTGCCCTTGGTCATGTGCTTCATAGTTCACAACTCGCATCAAGTCAGTTAGCCTGTTTTGCCACTTCTACACTATTGAGAAACTCTTACAAACTTTACCCAGATGCCACGCTAGGTTTAATCTATTGACATTTTGTCGAGCTGTCAAGTAGTATTTGTTATTAATTATCTACTATTCTGAGACCCAATATAGAGAACTAGTATCCTTTCATTTGTCTTTTAATAATAATAGTTAAATATAGATAATATCTCATTTAGGCAGGTTTTGGTGTGGATCTTGTTAAGAATTTGTTTGAGTGTACGTGTTTGTTATAAATATATTGTATTCCTAAATCATTATCAATGAAGAATCAGAATTATTAATTTTACCTTTTAGATGTATTATATTTAGTAGTGATATAATAGTTATCCTTCTCATTATTATCAGTGTTTTTGATTTGTGGGACACCCTTTCTATGTGATGAAATGACCTTTCGTTTCAAGTTTGTTTTATTCTCACGAAGAATTATGTCAACTAGTAATCAGTTGACTTTTATCATTTGAAACCTTATAGTAGAAGTTTATATTAGTATTATGCACTGCATTATTTCAGTTATCTTAATATGCTTACATTGATCTTATGCAATGGAAGTTCTAGATTAAATGCTGAAATTACTCTAACGTGCAGTTTATGAATAAAGTTCTATATGCAAGAGAGGGTGCAAAAAGCATTATGGATAGGACATTTGCGGATTTACCTTGGCAGATTCGTGTTGAGGTGGATGGAGTTGAAATTGAGGTCCCTGAGGTGAGTTTGTTAGGTATAAATAAACTTTATTGGGATCATATCACTCTTTCTGGTTAAATTGCTTAGACTACATATTTCTTTTTTGGTTTGATTATTCTGTACATCCTTGATATATTTGCAAATTTTTAAATAGTTATCTAAACTAAAGAAGTAGGTTCTTGGGATTACTTTTTGGCCGCTTGAAATCGCCACAAAATAACAATTTGTGGTGGTTAAAGAAATATTAAGAACACTATTAAAAAATTTACATGATCAAGGACCAAACGAATACAAAAATTTGGGTACCTATTTGATAACTCAAAGAATTCAATGAGCAAGTGATGAGGTCCTCCTTAGGACACGAAGGATCTAACAATTCTCCGAAGGACCAAAACAGGAACAAAAGTGTATAATGAAAATCAAATGGACAAGGGGAGAAGAATGAAAGAACATGTCACCGATGCATAAAGGATAAGTGCATTGTTGATTCACCCTTTGAAGAAGCTCTTCAAGATAAGAACATAAACTAAAATTATCAACCTCTCAAGATACTTGAATAGTAGTTGACAATGTTGGAAAGTTTCAAAAGGCAGTGGACAGCTGCAAACGGAGGTGGACAGATGCAGACAGCAGTGGCTACGTTTGGCGAACAAGACAAGACAATCCAAAGTGGGAAGCGGGTCGATCCCGCTCTATACCAACTTGAGATTAAACAGAGAGAAATATATTTCTAGAGGGCTTGAAGGACCCTTCTTATGTTCTTCTACTTATATTGATTAAGAGTTGATACAATAGGGAGATGGAAGGTCAAGGGACTACCCTAGACTGCTAGCTACAAAACTAGAAGCAATAATTAGAGATAACCCAACACACTACTCCCTACTTTAATCCTAGTGACTAGACTAACATAAGTAGACTTAATAACTATTCCAACATCCTTGATAAAGCATATGCTACTACATTAGCCTATTTTTTTGCTTGTATTTAATCACATAAGGGAACTTTTCTATAAATTTTACCTATTTGGCATGTCTCTTGTTAAGCTTGTCTTGATCTTTCAAATGTTTAAGGGATTTACAATTTCAATGAATCACTATGAAGATTGTCATATGTCAATAATTGACGTGGCCTTTAATTTTTCCTTTAAATGAGATATAAGCTGCCTCTCTTGAAGTAACACTATCCTTATCCCCACTCTCGAAGCATCACAATTTATTTCAAAAGATTTAGCTGTTGAAAGGGCAAGAATTGGTGTGAAGAAATATTCCTTTAATTTTTGAAAGGCAGTATCTTGATTTTCACTCCATTGGAAACATTTTTCTTAATTACATCATGAGGCTATAGTGTAGCATTTAAAACATTTTATGCTACTTTATTTTTCTTGGGCTTTAGAGATGATGGTGGTGTGTGAACGTTAATGGTTTAGAAGGTGTTTGAGAATGTTTTTAAAAGGAAGAATACTTGGATCCTTGAAAGAAAATACTTCATTTCTTGATCTTTCTTTACCTTTCCATGGAGTGTGGTTGAAACTTTGTTTCTTGTCGGAACTTCTTGAGTTGTTGATCTACTTTGGTAGCTTGATGTACAAGTTCCTTCAAGGTTCTATGTTCTTGAAGTCCTAGTATGTCTTGTATGTCACAATTCAAGTTGTTTAGGAACCTTGCCATGGTAGACTTCATGCCTTCTTCCATCTCACACTAAGAGTAACACTTCCATTTCCTTGTAGTATTCTTCCACCCTAGTACCTTAACCTTTGAAGATGAAGTATAAATTCCTTTTTTTAGTAGTATGGTACAAACCTTTCTCTTAAGCATGTTTTTAGGGCAAACCATGTGAATATCTATAATATATTTTCCTTAGCTACATCACTTAGAATTTGGTAAAAAAAACTTCCAAGCTTTGTGGTGGTGATCTTGACCATGTTCAACTCACTAAGATGATACATATAAAAGACTCCACTTTTCTATCTCACTCAATATACAACTCTTATTGTGGTTAAAATCGAGATTTAACTCATAAAATTGTAAGATCATACAATTTTGTATAGTATTTTCAATTCATATCCTACACATGATCGTGATATAATAAATTCGCTAGCATGGGTGACTAAAATCATTAGAATCGTCAAACAAATTGTAACATTGTATGGATTGCCATATGTTCTAAGTTGTCTGTTTGCACCACAAGTTCACCTTTTTGGGTGAATGGATTAAGTTTAAATAAAATCTAAACCTAATTAAAACTTAATGCAATTAAAATTCACCATGTTATGTTCTGTCAGTTGGAACACTATTCAATTAGGTAATTAATGCAATTAAAGTTAACTTTTTTTGCACTTGCAACACTTATTCACTTTCTCCGTGAATGAGGTTTTTACATTATGTTTAGGGAATTTTTTTTTCTTGCAAGTTTCTTCCACCTTTTACTCTTGTTCTTTGGGGTTCTCTTTCTTCACAATCTTCAAATTCTCTTTGACTATGGTAGAAGGGAGGAGTTTTTGAAATTCTCGTTTTTCTCTCCCTTCTTTCTTCTCTTTATATTCTTTCTCTTCTTGCTTCTCTTTGTATTCTTTCTTTCTTTTTTCTTTAAATCTCTTTCTCTCTTAGAATCTCTCTTTCTCTTTCTTTTATTTCATTCCTATCTCGCAATTCTTGATTTATCTTGTATCTTTCCATTTCTTGTTGCATGCCATTCATTTGAATTATCAAGTTGGTCTCTCTTGGTTGAAGAGGAGGAGGAGATCTCTTTAAAGACATTGCTACAAAACAAAGAAAACTAAAATTATGTTTGGGGTTGGAGTAAAATCTTGATGACTCCTCTTAGTTTTTAAAACTCAAACGTTTAGGTTTTCATTATAATTTTGTGTAATGGTTAGGATCACTCTTTTTCACCAAAAAGGTAAAAGAATTTGATAAGCTTTTTTCTTATATCAAATCAAGAAAGCACATATTCAAATGAAAGAGAAGCAAATCAATGCAACATTTATGAAATTTTTAAAAAGATGACAACTTTGAAGACCAAACTTAATGGAGTTTTAAAGACAAACTAAATATGCTAAAAAGAAGAAAAAGGTTAAACCAAATTAAGGTATTGTCAAACTAACACAGGGAAGAAAAGAAAATAAATAAACTCAAAGGGTATCCTAAACAATTAGAATTACCAAAGAAAACGGGCTAAGACTGCTCCAAAAAAATTAGTTATCTAAAGACATTTCAAATTTTGTAATGATCCAATTCGGTGAAGTCCAATAATTTCAACAGGGATTTTTGTCGAAGATTTTATGGGTAAGGGATCTTTGGAACTTTTGTTTCCCAAACATTAAACCACTCTATTTTTACTTTCTTTTTCTTCAGATTTTGTTTTTTTACCACACACTTTAATTCCTTTTGATCAGTACTGAAAATTTAAATCTACACTTAACTCAAACTTAAATTAAATTTTCAATGTAAGAATTGACTACACTTGGATCTAATGGTTTTAAGTTCCAAATAAGTTTCAATAAAAACAGACTTCGGAAAGCTTTCAAAAGAACCTTGTCATGGAAGCAACTTCTCTAAAGATGAGAGAATGATTACTCTATTCCTACACAAGATTGTCCAAGCTCTTTAACAAGAGAACTAAAGAAAAATGGCAGACTCAAAACAAGAAAGGTAGATTCAAACTAGATTAACCTAGCATTCAAACATACCCATAAATAATGTATATGTTTCAGCCGAGTTGCATAAGAAATGGGTGCAAAACTTGATTAATGGTTTTTCTTGTAAAACAAGACAAATAACATGTATAGGAAAATTAGTAGAAGTTTCTGCGTTAAGAAAATTGAAAGAAAACATGCATCAATTTTCACATGTCTAGTAACTAAATCGACTACCTTTTTAATTGGTGTAAATCAGTTAAAATAGGGTCGGAGGTACCTTTTTTAATTGGTGTAAATCAGTTAAAATAGGGTCGGTAATAATATTTTTTCTGTTGTGGGCATGGGGGTTTACGTTTGGGACAAGAGGTCAAAGTAATTTATTCAATTTTTTATACTCTAGAACTTCCCTTTTTAGTTTCTTTTACACATCAATCTAGCCCCCCGAAAATAAGAGCATGGCCCCTTTGCTGAATTATAAAAATATTGGTTTTCAATTGGTTCAGGATGCAGAAGGCGTGCTTGTTGCAAATATTGGGAGTTACATGGGAGGTGTAGATTTGTGGCAAAATGAGGACGACAATTATGATAATTTTGATCAACAATCTATGCATGATAAGGTACTTGAAGTTGTAAGCATATCGGGAACATGGCACCTGGGAAAACTTCAGGTAAAATGCATTCTGGATTCCATACTAGTGATACATGACTAGTATGTACACGATACTAGCTAAAGGATCTACTACTTGAGATTTGACTTTAGTTTAAAGAATATGCCGGTGACTCTTTTTTCTTCTTCTGGGTTTAAATAAAAAACACAAACGGAACTAATAGAATAACTAAAGCATGAAAGTGCTTTCTTTCTTTTGTTGTTTTAAATCATGGTTTGTGTGGAGGTGGAACTGCATCTCATTTGTATTAAGTGTGTGGATGTTACCTTTGCTTTATTTCAGTATCATTTTAGCTCTCTTTGATAATTCATTTGAACCGCTGGATTAAGACATGATTTATTTGTCTAAACTCTAGGGAGTTATTTGACCTATGAAATCATGAAAGCTCAAATTCCTGACAATGACTTTGTCAAAACAGGTAGGGCTTTCTCGAGCTCGAAGACTTGCACAAGGACAGTCAATTAAGATACAATTGTTTGCCATGTTTCCTGTTCAAATTGATGGAGAACCTTGGTTTCAGCAACCCTGCACAATTGCCATAAGCCATCATGGCCAGGTTATCATTCTAGAACTGCTGCGCTGTACATAACAGGCAGCATCAACTCTTTCTTGAAGTGCAGCTTGGTATCCTTGTACTGTTTGTATAATAACTGAATTTCAGCATGTTTTGCAAACCTGTACGAACTGGCAATAATCTGCTTACCCGGTTTTAATAATTTATGGTGAGAAAACTACCAATATCACTGAAATTAACAAATTCTCTATATCCTAAACGATCGATACTGCTACGAAAAAATAATACGACAACATATATTTTTGTCTCATTTAAAGTAGAAGTTTCTGATCTTTTTATCCTTTTATATTATTGATTTATGACTGTTCCACCTATGACATGCGTCAACATCTGTTGGCTTATTCTCCTTTATTGTGGTTGTTCAGGCTTTCATGTTGAAGAGGGTGGCTGAGGAGCCTCTTGGCCCTGCATCTGCAATAATTGCTGAAGTACTTGAGAATGCTGAAACACACAATGTAATTAATGCTTCACAAAAGAGAGCTCTTCTTCATGAAATGGCGCTGAGGCTGTCCTAAAAATATCTCGCCACCCTGTGAAAATGATTAGAGATTTTTGTATTTCTTTTGAAATATATTTTACTCACCATGTGTATTACTACTACTCCTTTCTGAATCTTTTGTCTAAACTTCCTGCTACTTCTGAAGCAGGCTTGTGTATTATGAATCTTTACACGATGGAAAGAATGGAATCAGCTACACAGTTATATGTAAACCAATTACCATGCCCCCATACAGCAAGAAACTTACGTGTGCTATGTATGTTCACTATTTTATCTATTACATACATTGTTAGAGGATGTTGTCTTAGATTTCACTCCAGAATATAGTAAATGGTTGCGACTCAGAAGAATATTTTAAGCACGAGCACCTTATTTTAATTGTTTATCAGACCGTAAGTAAAAAACTTCGCTCAACTGAGTTGCTAGTGTTACCTTTGCATAACCAAAGCGAGAGGCTCTTGTCAAAATGCTTTTGAGGGTCGGTATATCCCCTCGTCACTTTCGTCCTTCTTTCCGAGTAGACCTTTAACTTTCAACCACAGACGTGTAACGAAACCTTTTTCTCTTGTTCTTCGTGTGCATGCTCGCTTGTCTGGTACTTTTGGACTGGAAATTCTTTTTGGTGTTTTTATGTTTTGTTTGTAGATACGCTTCAGGTGACGTCGATAAAAGGGGGAATTTATGTGGAAGACGTATGATGGAGATGAGGCGTTAGAGCCCTGAATGACCTTGTTGAGTTTGTGTGCCATCTCTTGGTATGTTGGTGAAGATGCTTTTGAGGTTTGAATGGCGTTGTTGAGTTGCAAAGTCATCTGTTTGAACTCAAACGAGTCGTATAGGTCACTGCCATTGTACTCGATGTTGAGTCTCCTTGTAGGAGTAGTCACTGCTTCCTCTTTCTCTAAATTTTCCATGCAAAAGGAGAGAACAATGGCTTAAGTAAATTTACTATGGCACCTACCTCAACCAAAATCTTCACACCTAACTGCACTTCATTTTTTCACTGTATTCTTTCATTAAAAAACTCGTGGAAGTTAACTGTTGAAGAAAGTGGAAGTTAGTTGCCTTGCCTTGAAAGTAACGTACTCAAAATACGTTACTATCAAGGTGATAGCATTGCTTTCTACGTTTTTATCATGCCCTTGATTTATTTGGAAGCAACTAGGTTTATGAAAGTTCAGTGACTTCACCAATGTAACACTGACAACAGTTTGAAAGCTCGGAGACGTTTCAAGCATTTTTCGCAGGTGACATGAACATGGCTCTCCACATCTCAGTGAGGCACGTATATTCTTGAGAGAAATTCAGCACATTCGACTGAGCTAATGGCTCTTGTTTTGAAAGAAAAAACAACAGAAAATTATTCTTACAGAACTGAATGTATATCCTGTAAATACTCCAAAAGCACTCGAAATACTCCAAGCTTTTAAATTCAGGATACTCGTCCTTTTTAAGAATACTCGTTCTCTTCAAATGAGTTAGAAATTATGATTACAAAAGATACTCTAATACTTAGTATGTTAACAAACAATAAATACGGTAATTGATAAATGTAAAATATGTTATTTATACTATTGTTCGTGGATCTTACCTGGATAGACCTGGGTCACGTGATTTAATTACCGATTAATATTTAATTGTGGATCTGTCGGCTTAACTTGTAGATTATTGTGACTCATAGATAGTTGACATGATGTGGTCTTGGTCGAATAGGTATGGGCCAGGTATACGTCAACTTATTAGGTCGACATATTCTGGGCTAGGAGCGGATTTTATACTGTGATTGCCAAAGAAGACTTGGACGTAGGGAGTAAAAAAATCAAAATGAGAAAAAAACACGATCTAGCTACGTGTAACTTTATCCATCTGTATCGTTTTCTTGTGAAATGAAATAACTACTATAAAGGAATAAAGAAAATAAAGAAATAACTGCTACATTTGTGATTGTTCATTAGTGGACTGTAGTACTGTTGAGAGAAAAGGAGTAAGAGTATTAAGTACTGTCTTAAAGATTAACGAATATAAGAATTAGGGTGCGTTTAATTCAGCGTCGGAGTCGTCGGAGTCGATTCTCCAAAACAAACAAAACAAACAAGAATTAATTGTTTGTGGTTCAACGTGAATTTTTTATTTTTTAATTAATTTTAAAAACCAAATGATTATCAATTCTGTATTAGAAAATCAATTTTAATTAATTTTACATTAATTTGACGCATAATTAAACACACACTTTGGACAGTCTTAAAAAAATTACTCAAATGCTTATTATTTAACCGGTCTTAAGCTCTAATTTGTGAGGATTTTTACTTCTTGGATCCTATAATTTCTTTACGAACCCTAGTTTTCAAAATAACCATTTTACTCTCTGAAAAAATTTTGAACTAAAATTTCTGGAGCAGAATTTCTGATATCAGTTTTTCGGAACTATGAAATATATTTTGGAAAATGTTTTCTAGAATAAAATTTTCAGAACAAACATTTTAGAACACACACACACACACACATATATAT
>Ga0214542_1007620_pt1 | contig 18677 bp, 5 predicted proteins | sample CNSS1metaG_FD_160096 | JGI IMG/M metagenome (GOLD analysis project Ga0214542, IMG submission 160096) | Root nodule microbial communities from cowpea collected in UCLA plant growth center, Los Angeles, California, USA - CNSS1 | ecosystem: Host-associated > Plants > Roots > Nodule | place: USA...
GAGAATGAAGATATGGCGGGGACGGGTATTATGGCGGGTATATGTACATCCTCATACCCATCCCCATACCCAACTGAAAAAGTCGGGGATTCCCCATACCCATACCCAGTCAATGCGGGGATTCCCCGTCAAAACGGGGACGGGTTCGGACAATACCCACGAGGACGGGTTTATTTGCCATCTCTACACTCATTTATATATTATAAAATTATTTTACATTTATATTTTTAATAATCGTCCGATCCTTTTCAATAAAATTAGTCAATATTATATGTCTAAAATATTATTAAGGCTCACAAAGGATTGATTTAATACGCTGATTCACGACGACGGATTATAAAAAAAAAGTTGTGTGCGTTTTAGAAGATTTGCACAGATGGATGAAGATGAATTTGCAGGATTTCATTCAAAACACATCCTTCGGTTTAGTGAAAATTTGAGAGAATGAGGAATAAATTTACTTTTATATCCTCACCTCTTAACAGCTAAATATGTTTCTTTTATATATATATATATATATATATATATATATATATATATATATATATATAATTAATAATAATTTTAAATAACAGTAGTTATTATAAAAATAATAATAATAATTTAATATATATATTTTTTAAATTTATTTAATAATATTTTTTAAAATTTAATATTTTTAACTAATTTATTATTTCATATATTTTTATCATCAAGGTATTTTAGTAATTTTCAAATTTTATCTATTATAAATTTTTATTTTATCTTTCACATTACTCAAATCACTCGTTAACTTTCACAAAATTCATCTTCAAATCCATTCACTTAACCCTCTAAATTCACTCAAAAAAACACACATATTCATCCACACAAATCAACACAAATTCATCTTTACACTCTCCTTTAAATTCATCTCCTCAAATGAACAGAGCCTAAGGAAAATTTCGATCCATAAAAAAATTGTTTGAGAGGTTGCATATAGAGTTGTGCCTGTGGTGTTGAATAGAGAAGAAGAACAGAGGCTGTTGGTTACATAGTGACTTAGAAGATGAGAAAGTGAGAATGATGGGAATAAATTAATGGGGCTGCGCCATGGCATGGGTGTGTTGTGTCGTGGGATGGTGAACATGGTGAACATGGTGACTATTGAAGTGGGAGCATTACTTAACCTATGTACCCTGCACATGCCTTTTCATACTTATCTACCTAACATTGCTCAAAACAAAGAAAAGGATTTCCCATATGAACTAGATTTATTAATAATACTGCAAAAGTCAATCTGCAATCACTGTTCCATTGATAAAAGCTCATCATTCTTGTTTTTTGAATTTCCTTTTCTCAAAGTACAACTTTGTACAGTGTGATTGGGGTGTGGGGACTCATACAAGATTTAGTTACTCTTATAAGAAGAAAAAAGTTAACAAGAATGTATTTTGATCTTTAGGGTGTGTTTAGTTGGAAAAATTTTATAGGTAATTGTTTTCATAAAATTTTGTAATATTTTTATGAAAAAATATTATTTAAACAAATGATTCTAAAAGAAATTAAAAGTAAATTGGAACCCTTATATTTAATATAAATTACTAAATAAATAATATATTAAAAAACTTGTAAATTCATTAATGTAAAATTTTAAATTGAAAATCATCTCATTCATCTTTTAACTAAAAAAGTTTATAACATAAAGTTATAAGGTTTTATCGGTTAAATTGAATAAAATATATTAAGATATATTTTATTATAGGCCTCATGGTGAGTTAATTTGTCTCATACAAAATGAAATAAAAATGTTAATCCAATTCGATTTACTTTTGATGAGTTATAAATTTTATAATCAATTTTAGTGAGTTGATTTATTTAAATATGTTTTTACTTTCATTTTATTTTTTAGTTTATTTTACAGGATAATTAGAATGCATTAACTATGGTTATTATAAAAATAAATAGTATTTGAAAATTAAATAAATAATTTAAACATTCAAATATTACTGAATAATATTTCGGTGTTTAGAAAGATAAATTTGTTATCCTACACAAAAAATTTAGTTTTGCTATGCTCTAAACCAAACGCTTAGTGTCTTCCTTTACTGAATAACTAATTGTACTATAAAATCCTTGATACTACTTGTCTTAATGAAATTGTAAGGTAAGGTTTGAATAATTTAATTTTCATATACTATTTTTTCTTAGTTTATTTTGCAACCAGAATGCATTACCTTTGGTTATTATAAAAATAGTATTTGAAAATTAAATAAATAATTTAAACATTCAAATACTACCGAATAATATTTCGATGTTTAGAAAGATAAATTTGTTATTCTACATAAAAAATAATTATAATAAAATATAAAAAATTAGTAAGTTGAGTTTAATCTAACTTAGACTATTATTGTATCAAAACAAACAACACAAGAAAAAAAAAAAGCTAATATATTCAAAAGAAGATGAAAAATGTAATTGGATGAAATAAATATTTTACTACAAAAACAAATTTAGACAAAGAGGACATAAAACAATTCAAACAAAAATTTAAAGTTTTCTTAAGTTCTAAACCAGTTGCTCAATGCCTCCCCTTATGAATAATTGATTGTATGGTAAAATCCTTGATACTACTTGTTTTTATGAATTTGTATGGTAAGGTTTGCATCCCACTTATATATTATGAAATTGTCTTATCTCTAATCGATGTGGGGCTTCCAACACACCCCGTCACGCCCCAAGGTATATACATCTCGTGCGTAGGACTAGAAACTAATGGATGGTCTGTTAGCGGTTCAATAACGGGTAAAACATAATGTCCAAAAAATCTCATTTGGGTAGGTTTTTTAAAAAATTGGCTCTGATATCATGTTAGATATACATAAGCCATGAGAAGAAGAAATATGCAGAAGAGGTGTTTGATGAAAAACATGAAAGCTCTCTTTGAGTTATTTTTCATCAAACACATATTGTGCATATTTCTCCTTCTAATAACTTATGCATATCTAACACAGCTAAAGAAAACTGCATGCACTAAAAAAGATAGAGTTGTTCTACCAAACAAGGAAAATTTGAACTTATTATGACACGAGACTAATTGTATGATAGAATTCTTGAAACTAATTACTTTTATTATTTTGGATGTTTGGAAAAAAAAAGAAGGAAGGAAATCATTTTATTAAGAAGGAAGGTGATTGAGAATTGAAAATTAAATAAATTTCTGTAAGATTTTTGTAAAAAACCTCTGTTTTTTAAGAATAAGACTCCTTTTGAAACCTTTTAATTTCTTTTATAATATAAAATATGTTGTTAATAAAAAAGGTTCTCACATAAACTTAACAATTTCATATATAAATTGTGAAAAATAAAAAATGTTGGTTTGATTTGCGATATTTTTGTTATCAACCTTCTTCATGTCTCGTTGTCATTTCACTCGGCTGATATTTGTACGAAAGCATTATCTCCATCAGTTTTTCAAAGTTTTTGTACCAATGTGGAATAAAAAATATACATTCCCACTTTGAAGGGACTCATAACTAATATTCTGCTTTGCTTTTACTACTAGATTAGTTTTTATTATTATTGTTACTTTCATAACCTTTTATTTACCACTTAGTTCCTCAGTCCATTATACCACTTATATATATTTCTTTTCTTAGTAATAATAATAATAATAAGAATTGGCACGAGCATAATGGAACAGGCTTTCTGTTATTTTTGCGTTTATAACATATATAAAACGTTATTGATGATGGGAAGGAAGAAAAGAAGGGTGAAAAGAATGGTAACTGTAGGGAACAGGATTTTGGGATGGGAAGAAGAAAGATTAGGAACATTCAATTCTCTTGGTCACTGACAGATACACATGGTGTAATGCCCTTAGAACAATTTGCAAAACAATTTCGAAGAACAATAACATAACCAATTTTCTCTTTTCTTTTGTATAGAGACACAACAGAGGGGTCCATTAAAAGCAGTGTACGAACATTGCATAGATTGTTTGTTACACACACATCCCTACAGACTACAACCTAGTACGGCCCTATTAACCTAACTACTACTGCCTAACCTCTCATCCTTTCACACCTCACTTTCAAAACTATTCAACTCATAACTCCCCTCTCCTCTTCTCTGTTTCCTGCACCAATCCACTACCTTCAATATTAACACCCTAAAATAAAATCACATTCAAATTCTCCTCTCTCTCTCTCTCTCTCTCTCTCTCTTTTTTTTTCTCTTTCTAAACACCAGCATATCCTCTTCCGGCAAAAGTACAACATCCGACAAAATATTGTAAAAATATCAAAAGTTTAGTTTCTTAAATAAAATATTAAATATATTTAGAATTCATTTTGATATAAACTTAAATTAAATAAATTAAATAAATATAATTTTTTTGAAATTATTTTTTTTGGATTTATTAAAATTGTTCCAAACATTTAACTATAAGATGTGAAATTAACGTAAACAATTCAAATATTATTCAAAAATATATTTGATACGATAACAAAATTTAACAAGTTTTAAAAAGATTATATCTATTTATTTATAAAATTTGGGACCAAACTAACTATTTAAAAAATTATAATAAAATAAATTGTAACTTGTGTATAAATTTCAGAAAATGGAAACATGTTTTACCGAAAAAATATCAAAAATACTCTCATTTTCATTTTACCTAAGATTTGTTTTATAAAAAGAATGATAATTCGAGTCCATAATTCTTTTCGTATAATTTTATTTTTTTAATATATATACTATCCTTAAATTGTTTTCACGCAAATTTGATCGGTTGATTTTTAATTACATATAGTTTTGTTTAATATGTATTTTAGTTAACTATAATTTTCGACGTGATATAATGAAGTTTAGAAAATGATGTAACGAAATAGAGAAAACTAGATGATATGTTTGACTTTTGTTTTTAGAAGAGGGCAGACGACAACGGTTGCTGTGAGAACCAATAAATATATAAAGATTATCTTTTAAAAAAGTTTACTAAAAAGTAAAAATCTATTAAAAGGACTTCTTTAAAAAAGTCAAACATCTTTCTATTTATTTCCTTCATAATCTTTTTTTTTTCTTTTATGTTCCGCTTGAATCCAACATTTCTCCATCTTTTGAAGATTGGAGCAGTAAAAACAAGATTTTTGTAACAAATCGTACAATATATTCATAGTAATCTATATATATTTTGTCTCTTTTGCTAGAAATTAATTTTGATTTTCAATGCATACAAAATTTCAGGGTTTGCATGTGATTGTGATTTTTCTGTGTTCTAGATAAATTGTCATCTCTTGGTTGTCATGAAATTACAATATAATTTTAGTAGGATTTTGTTATATATAGAACAAGCTTAAGTAGATATAATCTCTTTTTATTTGAGTTTGTTTATTTTAAAAATTAACTTACCTTTACAATTTTGTGTCTTTCTGTTTTTTTTTTCTTATGTGATGATCTTATATATTTTATATACTCGAGCAGAAATAGAAGTTGATGGAGATAATAACTTTTGAGCCAAGATAAGGAAATAGAGAATTAGTATAAAAGTATTTTGGATAAAGGGTTTATCATGTTGAAAATTTATACTTAATTCCATAGTTAGAAATTGAAATACTTATGATTTTATTTTGAATTTTGAATGTATTTTAAAAGAAAACTCTATCTAGTTATGAACTATAATGTGAATCGGACTACTTTCAATTACTATTAATAACCTTTTTATAACAATTACTTGTTAACTTATAAATGTTTATGAAAAAATGGGATGTTACGGTTGCAATATTAAATACAAAAAGTTTCTAAAATTGAATAAATTTGCAGGAAATATAAATTAAGGGGTCGGAAAAAAAATTAACACTAAAATGATAGACATTTAAAAATTAAGAGACAAAATTTGTTAAAATTATAAAATATAAGCACCAAAATCTCAATAAAAAAAGTAGATAATGTATATATAACATTACAAAAGTGTATTTGTTGTGAAAAAAATTATTCTTTATTTGTTAACCGTTAATTTAAAAAATATATTTTGTAACTAGTCACAAAACCAAATACACGTTTAAAATGAAAGAGAAGTGATATTTTTTACATCTTAATGTTAATTTCTTAAAATATCAATATCGTGTATGTGGATAGGACATGGTAATATTTAATTTTAATTGAATAGACAATAAAATATTTTGTTATATATAAATTATTCTATAATTAAATTCATAATGAATCTTCTATTCGTTTCAAGATAATAGCTGTTTATGATTTTAACTTACCCATTGAGAAATATTTAATTAATACATATTTATTACAAATATTCTCACATTTCTACTGTTTTTATTTCTTTTTAATATAAGTAATACTTATTAATTTAATTGCTAGAAATATTCCTGAAATTTGAAGTGCGAAATTGCAAATTGAAAATGTTCCTAAAATTTTAAGTGAAAAAAAAAATTAGCTACTGTCCAAGAAAAGTCCTTAAAACTGAGCAGGAGGGAAAATGAGTAACATTGCAAATGATTCTTCTTGTCTCCGTGAAGTTGAAAGCCAAACTTCTCCATTTGGTACTAGAGATGACGACAATCCTCTGCTGAAAGCTACCCCATTTTTGGAGCACAGTGAATTTGTTATGCAGCTATAGTTTAGCGTGCACAAATGGATTCAAATTTAGATAAAATGAATGACCAGGCAACAAAACACTCTACAGTTAAAGTGATTTCAGATTATTGCCTAGTACTTAATTAGTGAGGTCCATATTATGTATAAAAGTTTCCAATGGTACAATTGTACAGAATTCTCGGTGAAAAGTTGTGCTGAAAATTGAGAAAGAGAATTCTTGGTACCTCGAAACATTAAAGAAAAAAAAAACCTTTGCATTGCAAGGACAAAAGGAAACTAGGAAGTGCATGTAACAAGTAAGCTGAGGTATCATGTTTCAATAACTAACTTGTTGGCCAAAATATAATAAGTTGACAAGACCATGTTAGAACAAAACATAAAAAACATACAAGTTGTTGTTGTAACACCTAAAAGGTTGGTGAATTGTTGTAGACTAGAGAGCTATATAAGAATTAGAACTAAACCCATCATGAATATTTCTTCCATCAAAGTCCACCAGAGGCCATTACTAGCACAGCTAGAAAACCCCTTAGAGGCTATGAAATGGAAAGTCTGGTTGCTATCCCCATTCGTAAGCTGAGTTTTTGAATTAGATTCTAACAAATTGACCTCTCTCTGGCATGGCTTTACCCCATATGGAACATGGTTTGTTGAAGTTACTCCAACTTGGTAGCAAAGGTTGGGGTTTCTCCACGCCCCAAAACGTCTTCCCATTTTTTCCAAAAACTCTTTAGAGAACTTAATCTCTCCTGTCATATTGTTTCCACTTAGGTAAAGTGCATTCAGACAAGGAAGAGTTTCCAGCTTTGGTGACAGATTGCCACTCAACTTGTTCTCACTAAGTCCCAAAAATCTTAGCCTCTTCAATTCTGAGATAGACTCAGGAATTTCCCCTGTCAACCCCGTGTTAGAGAGTTCCAAAATTGCCAAGTTCTTCAGCTTTTCCCACTCTAGGGCCCTCATGTCTCCACCTAATGGATTATTGGACACAACCAATTCCTCCAATGACTGCATCTCTTGCAAAGACAAGCTCAATCCACCGCTCAATTTGTTATTCCTAAGGTCCATAAGGGTCACATTCTTAAGATTACCAAACTCCTTTAGAAGACTCCCTTCAAGCTGATTGTGGCTCACATCAAGCTTCAATGCTGAAGTTAAGCTTCCCAGTGTGGAAGGCAAAGACCCCGTTAACGAATTACTACTTAAATCAAAGATTAATAACTCATTCATCCCATCAAAAACATCTGGGATCCTCCCATTAAGGTGGTTTTCAGCAAGAACAAGTTTCTTCAACTTCACCAGATTGCCAATGCTTGATGGTATTTCACCTGTTACACCGTTTTCTAGTAGTACCAGTGATCGGAGGTTCTTGAGGACACCAAAACCTGAGGGAATGTTTCCAATGAGACCGGTATTTGATCTAAACTCTAGTGATTCTAAGCTGCTGGCAAGTTTTTCCCAGTTTCCCGCGGGAATGGTAGCTGGAAAGCTATTTTTTGATTGGAAGCAATTGAAGAAGGATAGAGATTTTAGGTGCTTGAGCTCAAACAACTGTGGCCTAAACTCCAAATCTTGAGCACAACTCAGGGAATTGTCATGGACGGGTCCAATGTTCAAGACAGTAACATACCAAAACCCATTAAACAGATCACAAGAGACCCCCTGCAGAAGAAAACAACACATACATCACAATTAAGCAAATGAATGGCTGAATGTACAATTGAACTTTTTCCTGAAAAAAAAGAGAGGGAGGAGAACTTCTGAAAAACAATTGATACACTAGGGATGAAACGGTAGAATTCACCAGAAAGTAAAAAGCTTCAGCGTTCATTAATGAAGCTGAGTGCAAAGTCATATTTATATGGACTCAAACAATTAACAAAAATCTTCAATGAGTGAAAAATAAGGGTGTTTGGTTTGTGTTAAGAGTTTCACTGTTGATTATGAAAAAGTCTGTGCAAGTCATTAACCAAACAGGAACCATACCCTTGTAGCTATACTATTCCTTCTGACACTAATCAAGAAACGGTGGCCTAACAAAAACAAATTTTCACTACCCAAAACTTATCTCGAGCACAGTACAAAGTAGTTGCTAGTTGCTAGACAACATGTATTGTAGTACTACCGACGATGGCACAGCTAGGTGTCTGGTTAAAGGTACCTGAATTGGAGTCCAACCACAAGGATCCGGATAGAGATCCGAGCCATTCCAGGAATCACCAACAAAGCCTTGAATGGTGGAGTATAGAGCTTCTTGCTCTGCTTTCTCCATTGGAGCAATATCAAGGTCTTCTTGTCCACGGCATCTTGCACTCAGAGAGAGGATGAAAGTGAGAAATATGGCACGGGCAACAACAGTCTTGATGCTCTTCATGATGTTGAGTCAAAATAGGATTACCAAGCACGAAAGAAATTCAAAATTCAAGAGCATGTTATGGTTGATGGGTTACATGTGCATTTATCATTTTAGAGATGGAGGAAGAGGAAGTTGAAGAAAGTGAGAAGAGAAGCAAAGAAGGGTGAAAGTTAAAACAGAATGAAGTGGGTATTTAGAGGAGTACCCGAACACGGGACCTTACAGAAAATTACTGTTGTTTTGGAAGAACACGGGTTGTAGTATGAAGAAAGAAAGAACAAGATCCTGAATTTATGCTCAGACTTGGTAGGATAGTGGGAATGGAGGAAACAGAAAAGCTGAGCAAGAAGCCTGACCTCTTCCTTCTTGTGGTGTTTATAGAAAAAACTAAGGAAGTATATATATAAATAATTTTTAAGAGAGAACACAATATCTTATCACAGTTTTCGAAGCTCAAAGTCATAATAACGATGGCATTAATATGATCAGAGCAGAAGCAACTGAGAAGCCTATAAAACGGAAGCAAAAAAAAAGTTAAAAAACAGTGTTTCCTTTTTATGCAGCTACGCTATGGAAATTGCACACCCTATATGATTGTCTTATTCATTACCATTATTAGACGAGAAATAAGTATGATGGAAATTATGTGTGTTAGTAGTGAGAACTTTGATAGGCTTTAAAAAGTGTAATTGGTGGTTGAAGGCAATAAAGGGATAGGGTTGAGGGATTAGTTGAAGAGTAGAAAGAGCGTTTGGTAGCAGGGGACCATGTCCATGCAAAAGGAAGAGGTGCATGTAAAAACATGCAATACAAATAAGGTTTTTATCCGCTGTTGCCTCGTTGTCTAGTGTTTTTTGCTGGTGTATTTTTGACACCTCCATGGAAACTAAAAGGACAACAGAGACCTCACTAGCTACCTTTTCATATTCCGATACACCACTTAATCACATTGCTACATGTAACAGTTGGACCATACTTGTACCTTCACTATTTTTTTTTTCTTTCCTCAAAATTTGTACCTACCTATATAAGTTTATTTTCAATTCCACACACTCAAATGTCCACAGTAAATACTTGCTAAACAAAACTAATAGTGGACATAGTTTTAAATGCTTGCTAATTAAAGCCAAAGAAAATCTCCTTTTCTGAACTTCTTCGATCAATCCTTCAATGAATCCATTCATTGCTTACACTTTAACAAAATAAACTTTATCTAGACTGGCTTCGTGTCTATTAATATTATTACTGCGGAATTTATGGTTTGCACAGTAATTATCATGAACTATAGTAGTAAGATGCCCGGCCGGAACTAATAATTTCTTCTTCCTTGTTCCCAATTTAATATTAACTTTGTCAAACATTTATGTCATTATTTCTCCCAATTTTCAATTCCTAATTTTGGAAAAAAGTTTATATAAAAATAGGCAATGTGGCCTTTCGTATTTTACTGTCTTTGTTTTTGCAATTTCTGAATGGAATAAATATATATTAAGAAAATAAGAGTTAGTAATATAAGTAGGGATGTAAAAAATATTCATACTCGCGGATATTCGTGGATAAAACCCGCAATGGGTAAAAAATGGATATTAAAAATGGATACCCGCTACCTGTGGATACCGGTATTTTTTATACCCGCATGTTAACGGGACTGGTACGGGTATCATAATATCCATACCCGCTAAACTTTAATTCACAAAAATATCCTCATATATCTTTAATCAATAAAAATCATTTTGACCTAATTTTTTCTAAGTTGCACATCTTGTCTTGTCTTCTGTCTTTATTCTTCCAGCTTCAAGTATTGGTACGTTGTCTTCTTCCAAGTACATCCCTTGACATTCTTCTCTTTCCCTTCTTTGAAATTAGACATATACATCAAACCCTATATAGACAGTGACATTTATGGTATGCTTGTTGTCAAATGATAGAATCAAAATAAGAATACTTGGCACGTGGCAGTTGAGGTCTATTATTTGATTATATTTCAGGAATCAAGGAGAAGGTGGACTTGTTGATCAAAGTACTAATTAAAGAATTTTCATTGTGTTGAACGTCATTTTATATTTATTTTTATAATTATTTAGACTTCTATGAACTTGAGTTTGTTTGAACTTTATTTAAAATTTATAACATTGATGTATTTTATTTTATTTTATTTAAATTTATGATTAAATATTTGTTTTTTAAATAATTTTGTAAATACCCGCGGGTACCCGTGAATATCCGTGGATATGAAAAAATAGGTGGATACCCACATAATGGATACCCGACGAATATAAATACGGATACGAAGCGAATATTTATTCAGCGGGTAGGGTAAGGAGGAGCTATTACCTGTACTCTACCCACGCGTTGACAACCTTAAATATAAGTGTTGATGAAGAACAGTTGGAGGCAACAATTATTTATAAGTAAAGAAATTTGCTACCAAATTAACCGGTTTATTATCTAAAGGTATATTTTTTAATATATTTGTTAGTGTGGCAAGAGTTTTATTATGATTGGAACATTTAGAAAATGGTTCCCACCAGAGTAGAAACATCTATGGACTTTAATATTACTGCTTTTGAGAATATTTATTTTAATTTTCAATTCAAAATTTTAAAATAATAGAATTGTGATTTTTTTTAACACATTGTTTACGTTTTTTACATTATGAACGTTTAAACTAGAAAATAGAAGAAAAAATGAGTCATCCAACTCTGATGAAAGTAAGATTGAGTACCCATCTATGTTCATCCATGAAGAGGGGAAGAAGAATGAAAATGTTTTGAAAAGTTAAATTAAAAATGAAGAGAGAGAGAGAGGAAATTGCCTCTTTTCCATGTTATTTAATTAATTAATTTATTCTTTAGTCAAAGAAAACACAAATGTAGTTATGATTTGAAGAGGAAGTTGTGATGATATTGCATTCAGAAATGAAATTTGATGAGAATGGAAAGAAGATGAAAGAGAAGATCGAAAAGAAAAGAAAAAAGAAAGTGTTGGGAATTTAGGAAGAAGGACCAGACTAAAGTAGGGGATGGGGATGATGAAATGATAAAAAGGTTAAAGCAAATGTAGCCAAAGGCAGCACAAGTTTGTTACCTTTCTTTGAGAAACTAATGTAGCTTCATAGGTCACTTTCTTCCCCACAATTCATGTCGCTGTCCTTTTATAACTAACCACTCTCTCTTCACAATAAATTACTATACAATTATCTTCACATACAATAACACCTCAACTTTCTTAATACCACTTCTAGTTTAATCTTTATTTTTTCTTTTACATATTATTGCATATTTCAATTTTATAAACACAGTTTTATTAGTATTAATGAGTTGATTTTAATTTTTTTATGCAGAACAACTTAAAAAAAAATTAATATTATAAATTGAAATAAAATATACAACAAAAATAATTATAAAAAATAAATATTTACAATAAAGTTGAATTTGTAAAAGATAAATAAATATTTAATTTGATTAATACTCATTAGATTAACTTTTTAAATGAAATAATCTGTTCAAATCAGAGATTTAACACTGTTTAAAAATAAATAAAATCATTAAAAAATTAACAGAAGTTTAATTATTTAAAAAAATTTAATTTATAATTACAAAAATAATATACTTTTGTTCAGAAACATAAATTTTATTTATATGATAAAACTTATATAGTTATATGTTTTATAGTATACCAAAATTTTATACTCCCGGATTTCTTGTTGAAAATTTAGTAGTGTTTATTTGTTGTGTATTTAAAATATACTAATGAATTCTATGTTTAATGTATATTAAAAATTCTTTAAATGTATTAATATCAATATATTTTCAAAGTTCAGTAGATGACACTAAACGATTAGCACAAAAAATTAATAGATTATTTGCAATGTGTAAACCTTGGATCAGTTAAACCACTCAACTAATTTAAGCATTCATAATTAGTATATGATATATGTATTACAATATTCTTCGTAAATTTATTTAAGAAAATTTCTAAAACATAAGACACCCAAAAAATAGAGGAAATATGTAAAATACAAAAAATTATATACATAAATGTCTATACAACCAACTAATGAGTCATCTCATCACTAAAGACTCTCTCTTGCATTATCTCGTGCTCTTGTGCAAATATGTAGATACACGATTATAACATATAGAAACATAATTACATATTAGAGTAAGCTAGTATATTTAAAAGATTTAAGAATTCATAAATATTTCAAAGTATTAACATATACATTAAATCTTAATCAATACATATGTTGTTCGCAATTAACTAAACCAATTATAAATTTTTCTACTTTAGGAAGAGTTGTGCTTTGAATTAGACTCAGAGACTTTGTACCTATCAAATGAATCCTGATATATTTTAGTTTTTAATATTTAGGTTCTACCCAACTTCATAATAAGATCTATGTCCATTCCATATAATAGAGTTAGCTCATTATGACTTGTCAAAAATGTTTATTCCCGCTATAGGAACATCCATCAACTCTCATTACCTAAATATTTTCCTTTATGTAAGTTATAATACTTGATAAAATCTAAAATAATCTCTTAATTTAATTCTCATTCAATACACTCTAAGGCTTTGTTCACTTGGATGGATGGGTTCGAGGGAGAGGGAGAGGGAGTGGAAGGGTTTAAGTGGATTTTAGAGTGAAATGTGTATTGTTTTTTTTAAGGGATTTAGAGGTGATTGTGAGTAAAGGTTGAAGTAAAGTTTGAGAGAGTTTGTGAATGATTTTATTGATGTGAAAAATTAAGAAAAAAAATTAAATATATATAAAAGATAGATTACCATATTGTCCTTTGTGTAATAAGTAATATAAATTAGTATTTGTATGAATTATAATTTTTTTTACTACTACAATTGAAAGAAATAAATTATAAAAATTAATAAAATAATTTAATTTTTTCATAGTATTGTAAAAAATGTTACGTACACAAGAGATCGGATCCACGAGTAAGGGATAGAATCTCACTCTCTAAGTCGACCAGATCCATTACAAACAAGAGGGGATTAGATCTACCAAGTTGGGATTGGTTCTAACCATACATGGGATTGATCCACTCTACTATGAAATTTCCCAGATTTGTTCCAAACAATCATGGGATTGGATCCAACGAACCATGGATCGATTCTTGAATGAAATAGCACAGTACCGTGAAAGTCATGAACAACACACGGATAAATTGTGACTCAAAATAAAATTGTCTTTGTTGTACTGATCCCTTCAAATCTGTTATACTCCTATGAAATTTTAAAATGCACGCATCCTACAAATCGTTGCAATCCCTCACCTTTAAGTCATTTGAAACGAACGTCACAATAATCTACTGATCCATCTTTTGATTTCTTTTCAAACAGAAAATCTGTTCAAACGAACAACCTTCAGTTCAAAATGAGAGAAATACTTTTTCTCTAAAAAAAAAAACATTCTACTCAATCAAATCACATCACATCCCATTACATCATATATCTAATCAAAATACCACCATCACATTAATTATATACGAAGCATTTCATCTCATTCATTCATATATCACACATCCCTTCCTCGTATAAACACATTTTAAAGCATTTCACCATTCACCACTAGCAATAATAGGCACAACCAGAAACATAAACACACAATTCAACTTCTCATATTCAGTATTGCATCACCACTCTTCCATTTAACGATCACACCAATTTAAAATATCTAGTTTCTCTTACTTGACTATAAGCAAGTACATTCAAATTCCTCCACCTCTAGATACCCATATTATTTGGAAAAAAAAAGAGGGAAAACTCAAATCCAGATCTAATCACACCGTAATAATTTTAATTGAACAGAAATTTATCAATAGTTCTTAAATAACGCATATAAACACTAAACATCACTCATGTAGCAAAATTAACAGCACTCATATAACAAAATTACCGAAAGACCATCAAGAGAGAAAAAGATAGGTTTACGTCGTCAAACAAGTTGATTAGATAGAAAGGTAGATAGAAAGGTAGACTTTATCGTTAAGTGTCTTACACTCCAATCTTTAAATAAGTATACAAATGTGTAAAAAAATTTACAAGAAAATTAGAGGAGGAAAAAAGGTTCACTTTCTAAAGATATAATATTTTTATAAAATAAAACTTAATTTAATTGATATTTATTTATACTTAAACTTTTTAATTAATCAAATATTTGGATGTCTCTTATAAAAACTATTTCTTATATAGAGAATTTTCTATGGCAAACTTATCTGCTAGTTCTCTTAAATAAACTTAGTGCTTTATTTTTCCATTCTAATTTGATTTAATTATGTGAATTATATTATATTCTATTTAATATATCAAATTAAAATAAGAATTAAGTTTATTAATAAAAAATATATAAATCTTAAGTTATGGGAATCCAATCTAACTCAAATTAACTAAACTTTACAATAACTATATATTATAACGTACATACATTTGTAAAATAATTTTATTAAAATGACAGTTTTATATTTTATCATGAGACTATTATTTATGCATCTATGCATTATTAAGATTGTTAAAATAAATTAAAATTTATGGGTCCATCTAACCTACCACAGGTTGAGTTAGGAGCGTCTAGACCAAACAACAAATGAATTTGATAATAAGTCAATATCTCAGACTTCACCTCTTTACTACTCAACTCACTCAAGTTGAACTCAAATGAACCTTTCTACTAAAATTACACTACAAACCTTGTAGTCTATAGGGTCCAAGAGAAAACTGCTAAGCACACCCCACCAGTAGCCCTATAACATAGCAAGAAATTACCTTGTTTAACCTAAGTTACCCCACCTACAAAAGTTGCACATTAATCGAGTAATTATTAGCATAAACGTGCTTCAATAGACAATGGCTTTATTGAAGCGAAAGCAACATGCATCGTTTTAGTAGGCAAGTTTTTTGGTCCAAATCTGCTATAATAATTAAAATTAGACTCCAATGCTACACTGCTACACGCTCCTTTTTTTCAACTTAGAAAGTGTACGTTTCTTATGAACTAACTATTATGATACTCTTTTTAGGCAGCATTTAAATTTCTTTACTTTTATAAGAAATTCCTAAACTTATTGACAGAAATATTATCATAACATTAAATGCGTTTTGAAAAAAAAGTTGAGCCTTTGCATACTTTTAAACTTTTTCCACATTAATAACGTGTTTCACTCTATGTCTCTGTTATCACCTGCGCCAAAAATGTGTGATACAGACACCCAATTTTACTGGATAGGTATGCTGAAAAATTAAAAATTATTAAGAATCTCATTGGGATGTTATTTAAAATTATTAATGTAAACTTATAGTCCAAATAATTCCATCAAATTAATCATGATCTAAATAACTTGTATCCAATTAATCTAATAAATTAAATAGTTATATACTAATTTATACATAGAAAAAAAATTGGGAGACCAGATCCGCCTATGCATATAAGAGAATCGAAATCCCATGGTTGAATATTGATCAAACTCTGGTGACAAGAAAAGCAGCTTAATCTAAATTTTATTAGATATATGAATGTATTTTTTAATAAAACATAGAACTCTTATAAACATGTATTATTTTTCCATCTCTTTAATTATATAAAGTATAGTACATGTGATTTAACATTTTGAAATATGTTGTATTATTTTGGTTGTTGAATATAAGAAGTAAAATAAAGGTGATTGGACCTCTACCAACTCCACTTCCACCAAGCATATGCTTTTGCAACCATGGAGCTTGTGGATATTCCATCGTACTGTGTAGAAAGTAAAACAAATATATATATAATTTTTAGTTTTTCAATTCATACACACACCCCACACACCTAGTCATTGTATTTGTTAGAGTGAGTTTGAATTTCAGTTGAAATATATAAATTATTTTTTTTCATTTTTTATTAAATACTACATTAGTATGTGTCTCCTTCGTCAACACATACATCTCCATTATAGAAACATCTCTGTCATAACAGTAATGCTCATCTAACTCTGTTAATGTCCAAAGAAATGTTAATGTGACTATTAAAAGGATTTAAGATGAATTAACAAAATCTTATACGTTTCTCTTAATTATCAAATATATTTATATTTTTTAAAATATTAACATTAATTATATTTAAAGTTTTATTTAATCTTTTACAACAATAAATTTCAATTTTGACTTATGTGTCAAATATTAAATGTTTTAATTTTTTACTTTCTCTCACTTTCGATTTTTAAAAAATTAGAAAATTGAGTTGGAATTTGATTTGCAAAGAATCAAATTTGAATAGAATGGACCAAAATATATATAGTTGAGAATTAAGATTTCTCGAATAGATAATGTTCAACCAATAAAAACTTAGTTTTGATAGGTTGTTTTATCCCTATTATTGTTTCAAGTTTTGTTTTTCTCATTTTCTTGAAATGGATAGTCAAACGTAGATTTTTCCATTGTAAGGATGAGTTTTGAAAGCATACTTAGATTGATGGGGTGATTTAGGTAAGTTGATAGTTTTTTCTGTGAAATATGATGGTTATTTTGAAAGTATAGATTTTATGAAAGGTGATGATTTGGTCATTAATTCAAAAAATAATTAGTCACTCTAGTGACTAATTTAGATACTAATTTACAAATTAAAAATCATTGATAACCAAAATAATATCAAAAAATTATAATTGGTTCTAAATTGGTAACTAAAATAGTTTTTATTATGAATTTGTCACTAAAATTACACATGTCAAAGTGAGTCAACCCCGGGTTGGCTCACCACGAGCTGAGTTGAAAATGAGTGAACCCAATCTGGCTCACTTTGTGGTGAGTCAAAAATTTTGTAACCTGGCTTAACTCATCACGGGTTGGTGAGTTAAGTGGATTAACTCATCAACCCACATAAAAAATATATTTATGTATTTATTTTTAAGTATTCATATATTTAAATAATGTTTTAACCAATCCATGAGATGACAATTACAGTAAAACCAAGAACCAATGTCTTCATCATATTCACCACCAATATATGATGAATTATTTCTAAGAAAGTGTCCATATAGTACAAGAAAACATGGCTAATATTACATATCTTTTGTCATGCTATTCAACAAAATATAAATAAAAAAACTACACACTTTTGTCATGTTAACTTAGAAAAATTTGTTTATAAGACAATTTGATTGAGTAGTTTACTATAAAGATTATAGTTAAAGATTAAAGTATCAGCGTATATAATTTAGACAATCAAATTAATTAAACATTCAAACTATTCAAATATTATTGAGCAACATTTTAGCATTTAAAGATATGAGATTGTGAACCTATATAATTAGGGGCAGTAAAAAATTATTAAAAAGAATTGTAAAAAATTGTTGGTGGGTTAAGTGGGTCAACCCACCCTCAACCTGACTCGAACCCGTTTAACCCGTGGGTTGAGTGAGTCGGGTTGAGTTCAACCCACTTTTAAAAAATAACTTAATTTTTCTCAACTCAACCCGGTTCGAACCCGTGATGAGCTGAATTGGCTTACGAGTTGAAACTCATATCGACATCTCTAACTAACATTAATTACCTAAGTTTTGGCTACCAAAAAAAAATTAGTCTCTAAATTAGTTTTTAATTAGAAATTTAATTTCTAAATTGATTTATAAACATATTATAGGTCATAAAATTGGTCATTTGATAGTTTTTTTTTTTTTTTTTTTTGAATTTTTTTTTGTTTTTTTGTTATATTTTTTAAATTTTTTTTTTTTTATTTAAATTTTTTTTATTTTTTTTTTTTTTT
>Ga0214542_1007624_pt1 | contig 18647 bp, 15 predicted proteins | sample CNSS1metaG_FD_160096 | JGI IMG/M metagenome (GOLD analysis project Ga0214542, IMG submission 160096) | Root nodule microbial communities from cowpea collected in UCLA plant growth center, Los Angeles, California, USA - CNSS1 | ecosystem: Host-associated > Plants > Roots > Nodule | place: USA...
GACCTCCTGGGCAGTTGAGACCGCAGCCCGGCCGTGTTAGGGAGCCCGTAACGCGGGTGTAGCTCAATGGTAGAGCAGCAGCCTTCCAAGCTGAATACGAGGGTTCGATTCCCTTCACCCGCTCCAATAAACACAATGACTTGCCGGAGCGCCTGACCGCTGGCACCACAGTTGGGTAACGCCCTGGGTAACAAATGCGGGGCGCGCCGTGAGATCACAGCAGAACTTCCCAACTGGGTCGCGCATCTGCTGGGATTTCCAACACCGATGCAACTAGCAAGGGTGCTCTCAGGGAATGTGATTCGACGGGCACGTGAGAGTTCCTCGCCAACGAACAAGCATTCCCAAGGCAGTAGGACGTGATCTAATAGTGTTATCGAGGCTGGCGATTCCAGTGGGTGGGGCGGGCCGCTAGGCGACGAAAATGCTAGAACAAAAAACCAGACAAGTTCACGCTGGTGACGATCGAAAGACGCAGAGGCAATCTGTGGATGCCTATTTCTCGGCGGACGTTGAGACCGATGGGCCCATACCGGGTCCCTTCTCGATGCTGTCGTTTGCTTTGGTTTATGCGGGCTCCTTCGACGGAGAGAAATTTGCTAGACCGACAGTATACGACCGCGTCTTCTACAAAGAATTGCGACCGATTTCCGAGAACTTCCAGGAAGAGGCTTTGCGGGTAAACGGGCTCGATCGGCAGCGCCTGTTCTCCGAGGGTGCTTTAGCGTCAGACGCCATGACTGAGGCGAGTCGCTGGATCAAAGCTGTTTCCGGCGCTGCCAAACCCGTCTTGGTAGCTTACCCTTTGAGTTTCGACTGGAGTTGGCTGTATTGGTACTTTGTCCAATTTTCCGCGGACGGGTCTCCGTTCGAGTATTCCCGTTGTTTCGATATCAAGACTGCCTTAGCGGTAAAGGCTCGCCTGCCAATTTCAGATGCTGGTCGCTCGAAGTTGGGTGAAACACTGCGTTCGCAGCGTACGCACACTCACCATGCGATCGATGATGCGATCGAACAGGCGGAGATTTTTGCAAACGTATTTGAATGGAGCGGCGTGAGTGGGCGCACTTTCTGAGCGGCGGCGGCAGACTTCTAATAGGATCACCGAACTACGCAAGCACTTACAGGCAGCGGAAGCTATCGCAGCAGGGAAGGCGTGCGTGTACGCAACCGGATCATTTGGGCGAGGTGAGGCGAGCGAGCACAGCGATCTAGACCTCTTCATCGTCGGAAGGCGGAACGGCAAGCCTGGATCCGATGGCAAAGAAGGCAGTCTTCTGAAGAGGCTGGATGATATCCGCGTCAAGGCCGAGTTGATCGAGGTAACCCGCGCAATGGCAATCCCGGAGTTTTCCGGGGATGGACGATATCTCGTTCATTATTCAGTTGACGATTTTACGAAGACCCTTGGTACGCCTCAAGATGATGTGACGAACACTTTCACGGCTCGACTGCTCCTTTTGTTGGAAAGTTGTCCCCTTGTTGAGGAGGCGGTCTATCATGAAATCATAGAGGATGTTGTTGCCGCATATTGGAGAGATTACGAAGATCACAAATCAGCGTTCATGCCGGCGTTTCTTGCTAATGACATTTTACGACTTTGGAGAACGTTTTGTGTCAATTATGAAGCAAGGACAGAGCGTGTTCCGGATGCGGAAAAGGCGAAGGGAAAGGTAAAGAATTACAAGCTGAAGCACAGTCGGATGTTGACCTGCTACTCGGCGCTTCTGGTCCTGCTCGCGCTCTATCGTCTGCAAGGTACTGTTAGTCCCCTAGATGCGATCAACATGATCGAGTTGACTCCAACAAAGAGATTAGAGTGGCTGCTGCAACAAGACTTGAGTGATGCACACGAAACAGTGCTGGAACTGCTCTCCCAGTATGAGATCTTTCTGACGACCACCAACGTCTCAGAAGCGAACATCATTCAAGCGTTCATGGATAAAGAGTATAGCAAGAAGAATTTAGAGGATGCGTATCGCTTTGGTGATCTGATGTTCGAAGCGTTGTCCAAAATTGGCAACGACAATCGTTTCTATCGGCTTTTAGTCGTTTAAAGGGCGACGCTAGCAGGCTTCTCATTTCGCTGCCCCTTCGAACTAACAGCGATTTGGTACTGTGAGCATGCGGGGGCAAGTGACTGGATGAACGCCGTCGAAATCGAAGGGGCGGTCTCTGAATTGGCAGCGTCACGTTTCGACGCGGCGGAATTCCCGTTCGCTTTTCTAAGGGCATTCGGAAACAAGGAAACCACGATTAAGCGGCTGCGTGCGGGCGCATCCAACCGATCCGATTTGGGCGGGGTTCTTCAGACAAACCACATCCACCTCGCGGTCTGTCCCCGTGGTGACGTCTCCAACATCCTCGCGGCGCTGAAAGCCAGCCCTGCTACAGCCAAGGCGAAGGCGAGATTTATCTTAGCAACCGACGGGGTTGACCTCGAAGCCGAGGATCTGGAAACGGCGGAAACGGTTGCCTGTGCCTATCAGGATTTCCCGGATCATTTCGGTTTCTTCCTGCCGCTCGCGGGCATCACCACGGTCAAGCAAGTCCGCGAGAGCTCGTTCGACATCCGCGCCACGAGCCGCATGAACCGGCTCTATGTCGAGCTTCTGAAAGACAATCCCGAGTGGGGTACCACGGCGCGCCGCCACGACATGAACCACTTCATGGCGCGGCTGATCTTCTGCTTCTTCGCCGAGCGCACCGACATCTTTAACGGCATCGGCCTGTTCACCGAAACCATCGCTCGGATGAGCGCGAAGGACTCGTCCGACACCCATGAGGTGATCGGCGAATTGTTCCGCTCCATGAACACCAAGCGGGAGGACCGAGCGAGCGCCGGCATTCCCCGATGGGCTGACGCCTTTCCCTATGTGAATGGCGAACTGTTCTCCGGCAGCGTGGAAACGCCGCGATTCAGCAAGATCGCCCGTTCCTATCTACTGCACATCGGCGGTCTCGACTGGACGAAGATCAATCCGGACATCTTCGGGTCGATGATCCAGGCCGTCGCGGAGGACGAAGAGCGCGGCGCGCTCGGCATGCACTACACCTCCGTGCCCAACATCCTCAAAGTCCTCAATCCGCTGTTCCTCGACGATCTGCGCGCGCGGCTTGAGGAAGCAGATAACAATCTCCGCAAGCTTCTCAATCTACGCAACCGCATGGCGAAGATTAGGGTGTTCGATCCGGCTTGCGGTTCCGGCAATTTCCTTGTCATCGCCTATAAGGAAATGCGCGCTATCGAGGCCGAGATCAACAGGCGGCGCAGCGAAGCCGATCGGCGCACCGATATCCCGCTCACCAACTTTCGCGGCATCGAGTTGCGTGACTTCCCGGCGGAGGTCGCGCGCCTTGCGCTCATCATCGCCGAGTTTCAATGCAACGTGATCTATCGCGGCAAAATGGCTGCGCTCGATGTGTTCCTACCGCTCAAGAAGGAAAACTGGATCTACTGCGGCAATGCCCTTCGGGTTGATTGGTTGAGCATTTTTCCGCCAAGCGGAGCGGGTGTAAAGCACAACTCTGAAGACCTGTTTCACACGCAGCTGGACCAGGCGCAGATCGACTTCGAGAATGAGGGCGGCGAGACATATGTCTGTGGAAACCCGCCCTACAAAGGCACAAAGAACCAGACCCCGAATGAAAAATCGGACCTGAAATCTGTCTTCAACCGCGACACGACCCGAAGCGGTACGTTGGACTATGTGTCTGGATGGTTCTTCAAGGCGGCGGAATACTCACAATCGACTAATGCCGAATTTGCATTTGTGAGCACAAATTCGATCTGTCAGGGCGGCCACGTCCCCGTCCTTTGGCCGCTCCTCTTCAAGCGCAATTTAGAGATTTCCTTCGCTTACCAATCGTTCAAGTGGAAAAACCTAGCAAGCAACAACGCCGGTGTGATGGTTGTTGTGGTTGGTATTCGAAGAGCTAAGCCGGGAAAGAAACGTCTCTTCCAATCACTGCCAAATGGCGAGCACGTCGAATTATCGCCAGACCAAATCGGGCCATACCTCATACCTGGGACCAATACCATTGTAGAGCCACAGCCAAAGTCAATTTCCGGGCTAGCTTCCATGTCGCTCGGCAACGCGCCGTACGATGGGGGCAACCTCATTTTGACTGCGGAAGAGGTTAGAGCGCTTGGTTGGTCAAAAGATCAAGAACGAAAATGGTTGCGCCCACTTCTCGGTTCCGCAGAGATAATTGACGGGGTGACACGTCAGTGCATTTGGATCGAGGACGACAGTCTAGAGGAAGCGAAAGGCGTGGCGGAAATCAGCGAGAGAATCGAGCGCGTCAGAGCAATGCGACTTGCAAGCAAAGACGCGGGAACCCGCGCTATGGCAGCCAGACCGCACCAATTTCGTGAGATGAACTTCGGCAAACAATCAACCATTGCGATTCCGCTGGTAAGTTCGGAAAATCGAGAATACCTGACGCCAGATCTTATCGGCCGACCGTGTTCGATGACGAACAAATCGTATGCCCTGTACGACGCCGATTTGTGGAATTTCGCAATCCTCTCATCGAAGCTGCACTTGTGTTGGATAGCTGCCGTCAGCGGACGCATGAAGACTGACTATAGTTATTCGAACAAGATGGGCTGGAACACCTTTCCGATGCCCGCACTCACCGAGAAAAACAGGACCGACCTAACCCGCTGCGCCGAGGATATCCTGCTGGCGCGCGAGGCGCATTTCCCGGCAACCATCGCCGACCTTTACGACCTAGACAGCATGCCGGCCGATCTGCGGGCGGCGCACGAGCGCAATGACGAGGTTCTTGAGCGTATCTACATCGGCCGCCGCTTCCGCAACGACACGGAGCGGCTGGAAAAACTGTTTGATCTCTACACCAAGATGATTGCGTCGTCCGGTACGGCGGCGAAGAAGAGGGCAGGGGCAAGCGCGTGACCGACGACAAGAAAACCATCCCTTCCGTTTCGGTTTCCTATGCTCGCAATGGTTCATCGACCAAGGCCAACGCGCTTGGCATGCGGCCGATGCAGGAGCGCGCCTATGAGCGGCGCGGCGAGCAATATCTTCTCATCAAGTCGCCGCCCGCCTCCGGCAAGAGCCGGGCGCTTATGTTCATCGCGCTCGACAAGCTCGCCAATCAGGGTCTCAAGCAAGCAATTATCGTCGTGCCGGAAAAATCCATCGGCGCGAGCTTCCATGACGAGCCGTTGACCAAATACGGCTTTTCGGCCGATTGGATCGTTGCGCCGAAATGGAACCTCTGCGACGCGCCCGGCTCGGACAACGGCGGCAAGATCAATTCCCTCGGTGCGTTCCTCGACAGCGATGATAAGGTTCTGGTCTGCACCCACGCCACCTTCCGTTTCGCTGTGAACAAGTTCGGAGTCGAGAAGTTCGACAACCGGCTGATCGCGGTGGACGAGTTTCATCACGTCTCCGCCGACCCGGAGAGCAAGCTGGGCCAGCATCTCGGTGCGTTCATCGCCCGCGACAAGGTGCATATCGTGGCCATGACCGGCTCATACTTTCGAGGCGATGCCGTGCCGGTGCTCGCCCCGCAGGACGAGGCGAAGTTCGAGCCCGTTACCTACACTTATTATGAACAACTCAACGGCTACGAATATCTCAAGCAACTCGACATCGGCTACTTCTTCTATTCCGGTCCCTATGCCAACGACATACTGAGCGTCCTGGACCCGAACGAGAAAACCATCATCCACATCCCAAGCGTCAATGCGCGTGAGAGCACGAAAGATAAGATCAGAGAGGTGGAACACATCATCGAGGCTTTGGGCGAGTGGCAAGGCATCGACCCCGCGACCGGGTTCCAGTTGGTCAAGCGGCCCGATGGCCGCCTCCTGCGCATCGCCGATCTGGTCGATGACGACCCCGCGAAGCGCGACAAAGTTTCGGCTGCACTGAAAGATCCCTCGCAGAAGAACAACCGCGACCATGTGGACATCATCATCGCGCTCGGCATGGCCAAGGAGGGCTTTGACTGGATTTGGTGCGAGCACGCGCTAACCGTCGGCTATCGATCCAGTCTCACCGAGATCGTGCAGATCATCGGCCGCGCGACCCGAGACGCGCCAGGCAAAACCCGTGCTCGTTTCACTAATCTGATCGCCGAGCCGGACGCCGCCGAGGAGGCGGTCACCGAGGCCGTCAACGACACCCTGAAAGCCATCGCCGCGAGCCTGTTGATGGAACAGGTGCTCGCGCCGCGCTTCAACTTCACGCCGAAGAACACGCAGAGCGGCCCGGTTGCCGGCTTCGACTACGGCGAAGGCGGCTACGATCCGAGCAAGGGTAATGTGGGCTTCAACGAGCAAACCGGGCAGTTTCACATCGAGATCAAGGGCCTTGCCGAACCCAAGAGTAAGGAAGCCGCACGCATCTGCACCGAGGATCTAAATGAAGTCATCGCCGCTTTCGTTCAGGACAAGACCACCATCGAGCGCGGGCTGTTCGACGAGGAACTGATCCCCGAGGAACTGACCCAGGTGCGGATGGGGAAGATCATCAAGGACAAGTACCCCGAACTGGACGAGGAAGATCAGGAAGCCGTGCGCCAACACGCCATCGCGGCCCTCAACATCACGCAGAAGGCCAAGGAGATTGCGCTTGGCGGCGACGGAGCGGGGACCGGCGGCGATGAAAAGCCGAGCGCCAACACCGCGTTGATTGACGGGGTGCGGAAATTCGCGATGGACGTTCGCGAACTCGACATCGATCTCATCGACCGGATCAACCCGTTCGGTGAAGCCTATGCCATCCTCGCCAAGACCATGAGCGAGGACAGCCTAAAGCAGGTCGCCGCGGCCATTGCTGCCAAGCGCACCAGCCTGACGCCGGAGGACGCCAAGGAGCTTGCCGTCCGCGCTTCGCGGTTCAAGAGGGAGCGCGGTCGGTTACCTTCCATCGATGCCCAGGACCCTTGGGAGAGGCGCATGGCCGAGGGTGCCGTCGCGTTCATGCGCTTCAAGAAGGAGGGCCGCTATGACGGATGACCTCGATCTTGACGAACTGGCGGCGGACCTCGCCGACTTCGCCCCGAAAGACAAGAAAGGCGGCCGTAGCCCACGCGAGGAACGCATTATCGCTGGCTTCGAAGAAATTCAGCGCTTCGCCGAAGCCCACGGCCGCGCGCCAGCGCATGGCGAGAGCAACGACATATTCGAGCGGCTTTATGCCGTGCGCCTCGACCGGCTGCGCGCGTTGGAAGATTGCCGTTCGCTTCTCGCCCCGCTCGACAAGCAGGGGCTCTTGGCGGGCGTGGCAACGCCTGCCATCGAGCCAGTTGAAGCGGTAGATGACGATGAATTGCTTGCCGAACTGGAAGGCATGGGCGCGTCCGACATTACCGAGCTCCGCCATGTCCGCACCGCCGCCGAGAAGCGCGCGGCTGAGGAAATCGCCAACCGCACACCCTGTGAGGACTTCGATTCCTTCAAGCCGCTGTTCGTTCAAGTGAAGAAAGACCTCGACGCCGGCATACGCCAGACACGCCCATTCCAGACCATGGCCGAGATCCAGAAAGGTGAGTTCTTCATCGTTGGTGGACAGATCGCCTATGTCGCGGAAGTTGGAGAGGAGTTCACCACGCAATATGAGCGTCGTGACAGTCGACTGCGCGTGATCTATGACAACGGCACGGAGAGCGACGTGCTCTTGCGCTCTCTTCAGCGCGCGCTGCACCGCGACGAAGCGGGGAGGCGCATTACCGATCCTGCTGCGGGTCCGCTATTTGCGGGCGAGAGGGGCGATGGTGATCTCGCCAGTGGTACAATTTACGTTCTGCGCAGCAAGTCCGATCACCCAGTGGTCGCAGCGCATCGCGACGTACTGCACAAGGTCGGAGTGACCGGCGGTGATGTGGCTCAGCGCATTGCGAACGCTAAATTTGATCCCACCTTCCTTATGGCCGACGTGGAAGTCGTCGCAACCTATGAGCTCTACAACGTCAACCGCGCCCGGCTTGAAAACCTCATCCATCGGATCTTTGATCCGGCTCGACTCGAGATAGAGATAAAAGATCGCTTCGGGAAGCCAGTTACCCCGCGCGAATGGTTCCTGGTGCCCTTGTTCGTGGTGAACGAGGCGGTCGATAGAATCAAGAATGGCTCGATCATAGAGTTTGAGTACGATCCGAGGACGGCGTCGCTTAAGCGAACAGGGCAGGGCACGTATTTAGTTTGACTGAATCGCCGCATTGGGATGTATTGCGTGTTGATTGCAACTACAAAAATACTAGGGGGCGAAGATGCCGATATTCACTACTACAGCATACCCGCTGGTGGCTCTCATTGAGGACATTAGTCTCGGCAAAATTGGGCTACCGGACATTCAGCGCCCTTTCGTTTGGCCCAACGTAAATGTAAGAAATCTGTTCGACTCGCTCTACCGAGGCTATCCGGCCGGATACTTGCTATTCTGGGAAACTGGTGTCGACTTGGGCATGCGAACAATCGGGACGCATGCCGGCCAGGTTGCACCGACACTCGCGATCGTGGATGGTCAGCAAAGACTTACTTCCCTCTATGCAGTCACAAAAGGAAAAGAAGTAATTCGCTCGGACTTCAAGAAGGAGCGCATACGGATTGCCTTCAATCCTCTTCACGAACGATTCGATGTAACCGATGCTTCTATCGTTAAGGACAAGGCTTACATTCCAGACATATCGGAGCTGTGGAAGACAGGCACCAATGTTTTTGAATTTGCGAATCGCTTCATCGAAGACCTCAAGGGAATCCGACCGCTATCCCCTGACGAAATCGGAAAAATCCAATCTGCGATCGGGAAGTTGCACGCTCTACCGCAGTATAGCTTCACGGCGCTGACACTCAATTCCACGGTCGACGCTGAAATTGTTGCAGAGGTGTTTGTTCGCATTAACGGCGAGGGAAAGAAACTCAACCAAGCCGACTTCATAATGACCTTGATGTCCGTCTTCTGGGATGAGGGACGCGCAGAGCTTGAGCGGTTTGCCCGGGAGGCGACTGCTCCCAGCACGTCAGGAGCATCGCCGTACAACCACTTTATAAAACCAGCTCCTGATCAGTTACTCAGAGTCGGAGTCGGTCTTGGCTTAAAAAGGGCGCGTCTTGAGAATGTCTACAGTGTTCTCCGTGGGCGCGACGCAGTCACCGGCGCGGTCGACCCAACCAAACGGGACGCGCAGTTCGAGATTCTCAAGGCGGCTCAATCTCGCGCTTTGAATCTAACAAACTGGCATCATTTTCTTGGAGCGTTGACACTCGCCGGTTATCGGCAAGAAGGAATGATTACATCCGAAACAGCAATAATCTATGCTTACGTGCTTTATTTGATCGGCGTGATCGATCACGGAATTGACAAACAAAAAATGCGGCAGGCGATTGCCGAGTTCTTCTTTATGGTTTCTTTAACCGGGCGGTACACCAACTCGCCTGAGACAGCGTTTGAGTTCGACTTGGCGCAACTGAGGGCGATAAAGTCTGGAGATGATTATCTCAACAAGTTGCGCCAAATCTGCGCAACGACGTTGACGAATGACTATTGGGAAATCGGGTTGCCCAACAGCCTCGCCACGTCTGCATCGCGGAGCCCGTCTCGCTCCGCGTATCAAGCCTCGCTCATTCTTCTGGAGGCGCGCGCTCTTTATAGTCCCATGAAGATCATCGACATGATCGATCCCGCAGTTAAAGGTTCGAAAGCGGCTATCGAGCAACATCACCTCTTCCCTCGTGGATACCTTGCAAAAATCGGGGTTAAAGAAACTCGGGAGGTCAACCAAATTGCAAATTTCGCTGTGGTTGAGTGGCCAGATAACCTGAAAATTAGTGATCAAGCTCCGAAGGACTACGCTCCAGCGTTGGACGCTAAGCTTTCTGCTGAAGATCGTGCGGACATGCAGAGATGGCACGCTCTTCCTCCCATTTGGTGGGAACTGCCCTACGAGGAGTTTCTCAAAGAGCGCAGGATTAGGATGGCTAAGTTGGTTCGCGAGGGGTACCAGAAACTATGTGGAGAGTCGGCATCACCAAAGCCTGTGACCCTGTCGGTTTCCGAGCTTCTCGCGGCTGGTGAAAGCGGCGGCGTCGAATTTAAGTCCACGCTGCGGACAAACTTACACACGGGACAGCCGGACGAGAAGATTCAGCTGTCGGCACTGAAGACCGTTGCAGGCTTTCTGAATGCGCACGGTGGAACGTTGATTGTGGGCGCAGATGACAACGGGAAGGTGCTTGGGCTCGCCTCAGACAAATTTGAGAATGAAGACAAGATGGGTTTGCACCTCGTCAATCTTTTACGAGATCGAATTGGTGATATTTTCTTGCCATACGTTCATCCTCACTTTGAAGAAGAGGACGGACAGAGAGTGTTAGTTATCCGGTGTGAGCGAGGGCCAAAGCCTGCTTTTGTAAAGGATGGGTCAGTACAACGCTTCTACGTCCGAGCGGCCAACAGCACCTCAGAGCTGTCCGGAAACTCTGTGACTGACTATGTGAAGGCGCACTTTCACAGCTAATGGCGAGCTGTATGGAGATACACCGTTCTCTCAACTCCTAGGGGGCAGAAACAGTGAATTCACCTGCCATTTTCGGCGGCCCTCCTTGCTGCGACATCATCCGCGTAAAATTCGCGCCCGTTCTCCGTCTCGAGCCAGGCAACCATAGCGTCCGCTACCGGCAGTTCCGGAAAGGCAGCCTTCGCAAGTTCCTCAGATGAGACGTTACCCATTGCGGCTGCCTTGGCGACCGCATCCGCGCGTGCCGTGAGTTTCGTCCGTCTATAGATCGCAGCTGCCTCCGGCGTTCTCGTGAACTCAAGCGTCGCGGCGTCGCGCGAGAGGTTATGGCGTTTTGCGTAAGCCGAAAGCGTGGCCTCCCACTCATCTTCCGCTGCTTTGCCGTAATTAGTGGCCATGATACCTCCTTTCATAATTGTCGCGCGCGCGCCTACTTGGGCCGGGCGATCCACGGCGGAAATTTCGGAGATTTTGAACGTCCGCATGATGCGTCTGGACATTGTCTCACCCGATGGTGGCGAACAGCCGTCTATCCGGCGCTTCCGCAACGAAGCGGCTGACGGTCTGATCGAGCGCGCGGGCAACAACCGGATCGCATTGTTTGAGCTGGTTCATCAACCACTGCGCCAGCACAAAACCGTTGCCGCTAGCTGAGGTATAGGCCCTGATCGCCGTTTTCAGCGATGCCATCGCGTCGTCGATATCAGTTTGAATGCTCATGTTCGTTCCCTCTTACGTTGGGTCGCCGGACGGCAGCCCTGAGAAGTGAGCGATATGCTTCGCCCAACGGGACACCGTCGACCGATGCATCAATGTTCAAAAAGCGATGCAAGCCCTTTGCCTTGACTGCTCTATCGTGTGCTGCCTTGATGAAAAGCCGGCTGGTCACGTCCGTGTTGATGTTCGCACCACTTTTCGCGAGTGCTTTTTGCAACGCTGGAAGTTCTGCGAAATGGCTGGCCAGATAAGATAGGTGGTTATCGACCTTTTCGGCCCAAGCGATCAGGTTCTCCGCGGCAGCAAGGCCTACACGATGTTTTTCGTCGGCCTCGCGCTCAAAAAACTCGCGATTCTCCTCTGCCTCGCGTTTCTCTGCCTGCCCGATAGCGAGGGCGAGATTCTCGAGTTCCGTTGCAATCCGCGCCTGATCTTCGCAGCATTTCGCAAGTGATTTTTGAGCGGCGGTGTCACCGTCTGCGGCCTTGAGCGCAAAATCGGCGCGTGCGGTCGTGAGGCGGCCCAATCGCATTTGGCTGTTTTCATGCCGCTCGTAAAGCGCTTTCAGCGCCGGACTCGGCTCAACGGGTTGGGGCGCTTTCTCGCTTGCGAGTGCCTGTGCGTAGGCTTCGCGCAACCGTGCCGCCTCGGCGTTTGCAGCAATTATCTCAGCTGCGATTTGATCGCCGCGGTCGCGGCGTCGCTCGTTTTCACGTTGCTCGGCAGCGCTAAGTCGACGATTGAATTGAAGAGGTTGGTTGGCTTCGGCATCCGCGTGCAGGTGGCGAATTCGTATAAGCACGCGTTCAATCGCGCCGGAGAGTTGCATTGATGCTTTCATATTCTCACCATTTGGCTCCGTTCTGTCCGAAGTAGGCGGGACGGTGAAACAACCCCTCGTAAGGACCGCGATCGATCGAAATGATGCCGCCGATATCGATGTCGACCGAAGGTCGCTCGCGAAGCAAGTACATCGCGCCAAACAGCACATTGGCGTGGTCGTCGCTGCCTGATGGCCCGTGATCGACGCTATCTTTGCCCGTTCGCGCAGTTCGACGCTCCAGCAAGCGCAATTCGCGGATCAACTGCGTGTGGTATGGAATTGAAACTGTACCTCGGCTGAAGGCCGGCAGGCCTTCAAGGTACAACCCACTCTTCGGTAATTCGGAGCGCGTGTAATCGACGCCCGCCGCCTTGAATGCCTGAGCGACCCATTCGCCGCTGAAGTTATCGCCGATCACCTTTCCGCAACGGTATTCCTTCGCTAAGGCCGCGAACTCGCCGGCCACAATGGCCGGATCGAAAGGCGGCTTTCGGCCGCGGATCACATCCGCGACGATCGTTTCACCTTCCCGATGCGCAATGCCGATGCAGAATGCGTCGTGACGTCCGGCACTGGCGTCGACGAAAGCTTGATAGGAGATGCCCTCGCGCGGCGGTAACTCAAGCGGGCGGCTCGCATCAATCGCTGCCTCGATCGAGGCCTCGTCAAGGAATCCCGCTATGTCATCACGGAACTGCGCCAGCCATTCGCACGCCGCCGAAACCGGATCATCTGCCAATGCCGCCTCGATGATGGCCGGGTCGATTAGTGGATTGAGGGTGCGCGTCGGAGCTTGAATAACCAATACGTCGCCGTTCTTGCCGAAATGCTCGCGGTACTTCCGCCACAACAGTCCATTGCGCCGATAGGGCGAACTGATCCCGATCAGGATTGAGCCCGGGATGCTGGCCAGTGCCGGCAGAATCGCCTTGTAGGTTTCCTCGTCGGGCGTTGCACTTGTTTCGTCGCGCCAAAACGCCGTTTCGTCGAGAATGGCACAAAGGATGGCTCTCCCTCGGACCGCCCGAAACGAGTTTGTCGAGATGGTAACGTCAATCCCGTTGTCGAGTTCGAAACCTTGAGTCGTTTCCTTTTCGACCATCCCTTGAAGCATCGGAATGTCAGTGAAGAACGAGCGCGTGTAGCGCATCACGATTTTAGCTTGGTCACGGTCGACAGCGAGGCACATGACCAGAGCCCGCTCGCCCGGACGTAACCGGTGACCCTGATTGAAAAGCGCGGCGGCATGAGCGGCGATGGCACTCGCAATGGAATCCTTGCCTGCACGTCTACCGCAGGCACACCACAGCTCGCGGACCGGCTTGGAGGGCGGATCGCGGCCACCTGCGACCGACTGAAAGAACTGAAGCTCCTCGCCGGTCATCGGCGCGGCAACCGCCGCCTTTAAAACAGCGCGCCAGCCGTCCCAACTATTACCGGCAAACCATGGTGCGAACAGCTCCGGATCGCTCATGGCTTCGATCAGGGATATAGCCGGCGCGCTCATGCCGCTTCTCCTGAAGGCCGCTCAGCGGCCCTCGCAGCCCGGTTGGCGAGATGTTGCGCGAGCGTGACTTTCGGCTCGCTTGCCCCCGGCTTGATGCCCAACGCGCGCTGGGCACGGCTAGCGGTGCCTTCCAGGCGAGTTAGAGCAGTGAGTTCTGCTGGGGCAGCGGCACCATCTCGCATAATTCGCGCACGGCATGCCTCGGCGAGCGCAATAAGTTCCGCCGCGCGTTTGACGTCTGCCATCTGAAGAGCCGAGACGCGGGGGAGACCACCCAACGCGACAACGAAAGCATTCGCGAGCGCGCGCTGACGGCGCGCGATCACCCTTCGGCCGTCTAGTTGCGAGCTTTCAGGCAAGGATCGGTGTGGCATTGTGCTTGTATCTCGTGGGTACTAGGCGTCGAGATCGACTCTAGATGACACCCAGGTGTTACCCAGAAAGGCATGAAGCCTTCATGAATCGTTGGATATGGCCGAAAAAAGGATGTGGATCGAAGTGATAGCAACAGTCTATGTAGCTGTAGCCCAACCCGGATAATCGAAGCGAGAGGGGCTTTTTTATTGCGAGCGGCTCGATGCCTGTGTGCGGGGAGGGTGCATGGGTGTAGTGTCTATTTTTCTCGCTTAAAAGTCATGCTGCTGGTACCAACAAATGGAGCCGGGCTATGAAGTTAAAGCGCTGTTTATTGTTGACGTTCGCCTTTTTCTTTCAGCTTTCGTCCAACCTACATGCTCAGTGCAATCCCAATGAGGATTGCAACCGATGCTTGGTTTCGGCCTTTAACCGCTGCATTCAGCGTGGAAACGATCCTGTGTGTGAAGCACGGAAAGCAACGTGTCGAGCAACGGGTGGAGGCGTCGGTTCACCGGCTGGACCCGGCGGTCCCTTCGGACCGGGCGGTCCCCTGGGACCGGGCGGTCCTCAGCCGCCCATCGGACCGCAACAGGTCCAGCAATGCCTTGCTAATATTGCTCAATGCCCTCAAAATATTCTGGGAAGCAGTGTTCGTCCAATTGTAGAAGCTTACAAGCAGAGCCTAATCGCTCAGGTGAGACAGTGGTACCGATTAGACCCAGCAACTATCGCGAAGATACAACCCTTTTATAGTATTGATCTCAATTCGATAGAATTCGCCTATGGCATCAACACCGTGCATGGTGCACATATTACCTTTGGAAATAGGATTTTCTTCACCCAAACGCTAGACATGAACGCGCCCGCTGACCTTCATCTCATGTACCATGAACTAGAACATAGCGTGCAATATCAAAACAGGGGCGGAGAAAGTGCCTTCATAGCCGAGTACGTCTTGAAAGCAGCAGGACAGATTGTGGCTACTCGCTCGTTCAACGTGCACGATTTCATCGATCTAGAAGGTGCTGCCGAATCGAAAGCAAACCAAGTCTCGGCTGCTGTGGATCAAGGCGGGGGTCAGACCGCAGGAGGTCAGACCGTCGGAGGTTATCCACCCCCGCCAGCGCGACAGTGCCTTACTCCACAAGGATGGTGTTGGGTCGATCCCATGATGCAAGCCGGCGGACAGTGCTTCTGCGGCGCTGGAGTTTTGGGCTACGTACGATGATTTGAGGTGGATCGCCTTTTGCGGTCACTCGCGGAGCGAAGTGCGTGCGCCTCAAGGGGCGCGCAGCACGACGCGTTGTTCCGGGACAGGGTGAAGGATGGCTGTCCCAGGCTCGCGTACACGGCGGCTGAGCGCCTCCCACGCGGCCACCGTCGCGAGCAGGACACCCAGACAGCCCGGCATGCCTATAGGCATTTGTCCGGTCCGTCCGGTTTGTTGTGTCCCGGACAAAATACCTGATGTCTGGGCGATGTCCGGATGGTCCGGATTTCAGACCAACCACACGTAGCCTTCGCGGTTATCAATGTTTTTTTCCGCCAGAAGCTTCTTTCGAGCCCGGACAAACGCCTTCTGCTTCAATGACTGATCTGTGTCCTCCGAGTGCATTCGAGCATAACATTCGGTCCGCCAGATTTCTTCGCGCACCACCCGAGTTTCGGGAGGCAAGTTCAGAGTGGGGGCTGCTAACTCGTCTCGGCAGCTAAGGCAGTCCCTAAGGATGTGAAGAGCCTGCGCGGCTTGGCCAGTCACGGCGTTGGCCCGCGAAGCACCATCGCGCACAGGCTGAATGATGCAGGATGTGATTGGGTCTCCGTCGTCATCGATGCCGACGGTCACCTGCTCAAGTCGGCTGACGATTTCCTCGCCCTGAGGGCCGTCCTTCATACATTCTACGCTCGCGACGATGTTGCCGGCGGCGTCCCGCTTTACCGCGATTTGCGCGTCGGCTGCTCCAGTCAGGGAGGTGTGTCCGCGCGGCCTCTCTCCGTTAACGCCGCAATGATGGATCACTATCACCACACAGTTGAACGATTCTCGAATGACATCTGCGGCCCGCACGTACGCTCCCATGTCCTCGGGGGAGTTCTCGCTGCCTTCGATTGAGCGGTTCAGCGTATCGAGCACCACGATGCCCGGGCTTACCCCGGGGAACTGGTTCCGGATCGATTGCACGACCGCGGGCGCGTCGCGCGGCAGGACGATGCGATCTGCACTTAGATAGAACGGGATATCGTCGACTTTGTGCACCTGTCGGAATGCATCTACGCGGGCAACGAAACCCTCCTTGCCCTCCAGAGCGAAATAGACCACCGGGCCGTTCTTCACGCGTCGGCCGCGGTATTCCCAACCCGCGGCAACGTGAGCAACCATGTCAAACACGAAGAAGCTTTTCCCGCACTTCGGTTCACCCCAGACGACAACAAGCCCCACGTTCGGCAGAAGGCCCTTGACCACGTAGCGCGTTGCGGTCGTCAGTAGGATGTCGCGAAACGGCGTGAATAATAACTGGCCGTCAAGGCCGGCCCTGTGCTGCCGCAATTGGGCGGAGTTGGCTACCCCGTAGTCGCTTGGTTCAGCGGGGAGGTGTGCTTGCTCCCACATGTCCTCCGCGTTTCTCGGGCGTTCGAGCATCTAGACAAGATCCTAGAGTGGGCTGCCGTCGCCCATCCGACGGTGAATGGACCGGCTCAAGTCGCGCCTTTGTTCGTTTTTGCGGGGGGGCTCCACGCCAGAATGTCGGCGCGTCGGAAGTAGCGCCGACCGTTAACTTCCAGCACCGGCTGCGGAAAGTTAAGAGCCGGATCGTTGCGCCACCTCCATAAGGTCATCGAGCTTACGTTGCCCAACAGGCGTGCAACTTCTGGCTGAGAGATGCGGGCATCCTCGCTCGTTGCTGGATCCGTTGCTTTGCGGACAAATTGATCTCGGGTCATGCAATCCTCTGAACAAGCGCTCAAACTTGTTATGAGGAAGTCTCACATGTTTCACGTTCTGTCACGGGGGAGGGAAGGTGAAGATACGACATCCTGTCGTAACGACCTACGACACGGCGGCGTACAGCGATGTGTAAGTGATTGTGTCTACAAGCGTAAAATTTTTTTCTTCAGCATCGATCGCGTTCGCCTGTGACGAGACCGTCACCTCAGGTTCACGACTTTGGATGTGACAGGAATTGAATTATCGACCGCAAGATTTTCGATCCACTTCCACCATTGATCGAGAGCGATGCGGCGTTCATCCGCGTATTCCGCGCGGTTGTAAATCCGAGCGACTCCGCGGATCGATCCGGTTGAATGGTTCAGGATCTTGTCGACGACGTGCGGCGCAATCTTGAGCTCTTCGGCCATCTTAGTCGTCGCGGTGCGTCGCAGGTCGTGGAGCGTCCAATGCGGAATTTCGACGGGCAGGGGCCTCGACTTAGGGATGTGCAGAGCTTTGCGATATGCCTCATCATCCTCGGGCAGGGCGAGTTCTCGGCGTCGCAGTTTGATCATAGCTTCTGCGAGCCGGTCCTTTGCTCGGGAGTATCCACTGACTGACCTCTCACCGGTTACGCTGAAAGCGCGGCCTCGATGCGGCATTGGCACCTGATGGATCAGCTGCAAGGCGCCCTCTGAGAGGTGCACTTCATGAGACAGCCCGTTTTTCGTCCGCCCGGATGGTATCGTCCAGATACACTTGGACAAATTGATCTCAGACCAGTCCAAATCGCCGACTTCGGTCCGACGTTGAGCGGTCAACAGCAACAAACGACTGATAATCCCAAATGGCCAGCCGATCTCCTCGGATGCCTTCCAGAACCAGCGAATTTCATCGTGAGATAGCACTCGTTCGCGCTCGGTCTCTTTGCTGGGAGGCTTCAACCCGTGCATGGGCGAAGAGGTCATTCGGTCTTTCGCGACAGCCCAGTTAAAAAGCGCGCGCAGTCGCGAGTGGATCCGGTTCGCGTGGACCTCAGCGCCCGTTGCGGCGATGCCATCGACCAGGTGCATTACGTGGCGTTTCGTGATGCCAGCAAGAGGAACGTTCTTCCACTTTCCGCGATCAAGCACATCGCGCTCAAGTGAGCGCTTTGTCTCGGAGTAGGTCGACTGCTTCATGTTGCGCTTGGCGTGATGTTCCAAGTAGTCCCTCAAGAGCGTCTCGAACGTGTCGCTGATCGGTAGGGGCTGGTCTCGAAGCGCCCGCTTCTCCATCATCGGATCTATACCGTCCTGCACCTTCTGCAAAACGCTTGCCGCGGCCTTCCGGGCCGCATCGGGCTTCATCGGCTCGCCATTTGACTTGAAAGTGTACCGATGTTGCTTTCCGTGGGCTCGGTAGAACAGCACCCATGCCTTGTGCCCGCTCTCGGACACCCGAAGGGCCAGTCCTGGAAAAGATGCATCGAAGTATTCCATGCGCTTGCCAAGCGGTTTGACCTTCTCGACGAACAAATTCGTTAGATGCTTTGTCGGCATGGCTGGTGCTCCCGCGGGGTGATGCTGGGGTAACGTTACCCCTCGTTATGGTGTGTTACTAACACCCCATAACAATGTGTCACTCGACCACGAAAAAGCAATAGCCCCAAATATTTAGACGCTTTGTTTGTTTGGCACTGTTATTGTTGGCAGCAGCCTTCCAAGCTGAATACGAGGGTTCGATTCCCTTCACCCGCTCCAGAACCTGTTGGACGCGATATCCCAGCAGGGCATTTCCTAGATAGCCGCCCGTGGCTTGACGGCCGATCAGCTATT
>Ga0214542_1007628_pt1 | contig 18638 bp, 10 predicted proteins | sample CNSS1metaG_FD_160096 | JGI IMG/M metagenome (GOLD analysis project Ga0214542, IMG submission 160096) | Root nodule microbial communities from cowpea collected in UCLA plant growth center, Los Angeles, California, USA - CNSS1 | ecosystem: Host-associated > Plants > Roots > Nodule | place: USA...
CAAGTCAACCAAAATAAATCAACTAGAAACCAACTTAGGGAATTCAAACTAAAGTAATGCAAAACAAAGATAAAGGTGATGGAATAGAAGACTCCCCTCTAGACATGCTTCTAGTGATCCTTCTTGACGGAGCTTCTAAGGAGGTGGTCATGCCTTCATCACTCTAGCCAACCAAACCTTTTTCTCCAAGTCTCTTATGTCTAGCAAAATGCACCAAGAATTCAAAGATCACCACACGAAGAGCTATAGATTTGTATGATTCAGAGAGAGAGAATTTAGCAAAGTATTAACACCGATTTCATGCTCAAAATGACAAATGTTAATGATCTCTCTAAAAAACCAGACTTTATAGTTTGTTTGTTAGCATATTCAACAAGCTGATTTATCTGTTCAATTTTTTTTTATTTCACTTGAATTAAGTGAAATCAATTGATTGAAAGTTAATTCAGTTGATTGAATATATTAATAATAGAACTATGGCAGCCAACCAATTAATCTGTTGAAAACGCATTTAATAGACTAAAAGACTGCAACCAAACACAAGACTAGAATTGAAGAAATGTGATAACGTTGTCGTGAAACGAACAAATTAATACTACTTATTCATAATGATTTCAATAATGTTAAGAAAGTAGTCAACAAAATAGAAAGGGTAAAGTAACCCAAAGTCGTCTCCCAACGAACACGAAATTGCTTTTTAACAAATTAGTTCTTATAAAAAATATACAAAAGAGTTAATCAAATTATAAGAGGATTAAGATAAATGAAAGAAAGAAATAGAATTGAAAAGAGATAGAAATAATAGTAAAGAAAACAGGTTAATTCCACTACTTTTTCCAAATAGGATTCATCATTGGTTTTCTAAAGTAACTTCTCAATTAATTTGTTAGCGTCCGCACTTTTAACCAAAGTAACTTCTCAATCAAAAGCAAGAACTTTATAGATTAATCATAGTAAATTTAACCAAAGTAATTTCGTAATTAAATATTACTATGTCTAATCATGTTTATTCTTTTACCTCTTATATCTAATAAAAAGCTAATTAACCAAAGTAACTTCTTGATTAATTCTAATTAGTTTTTTTCACCTTTAATCAAAGTAACTTCTCAATTATTAGCAAAAACTCATTCAATCATATGAAAGTTTCTAAAATTAACCAAAGTAACTTCTCAATTAAAACTTAAAAACTCTTAGACTCATGATTGTTATGTTAAACTTAACACTGTGCCAACTTGCAACAATGCAAAAATCATTACTTTTACTAAATTAAGAACCAAAAGACATAAATGAATGATATCACTATAATAATCAAAAGAACAAACAAATTCATTCAAACCTCAAAATCAAATTAAGAAATTACAGTGGAACTAACCCTTGAAGCTTAGCCATCCATGAAATGCAAAAGTAAATAAAAATTGAAGAAGAAAGTACAAAGAGAGAACATAATAAGGTCCCCCTAAGGGTTCCTAAAATCCGAAGTGTCGAACTTTTTCTTTCTACTTCTCCCTTTGTCTCTTTATATAGGACTTGGACTGGTTTTTCTGTCGCTAAAATCTTTCAAATATCTTTTAAAATAAAGATAAAGATAAATATTATTTATCTTTATAGTGATCATGAATATTTAAAAATATTTGGGGAGACATATTCTCAGTTGATATTATTTGATTAATTATCTAAAAATATCTAAATAATTACCAATAACTAAATCTTGCCAAAATTCCAATCCAACCCCTACGCTATTGCAATCCAAATTTGTAAGTAAATCCCAATATATCAATAATTGCATCTTAACCCCTTTTATTTGACCAACATTTACTAGCTTTCACCAGACTTTGACCATCTTTGATTGTCCATTGAGAGGTTGACACATGGCAACATATGTTTGGCCAGATTTGAAAGTGGTGGATTGATGACATGGCGTGATTTTGGCTTTATTTTGTAACTTTAAAAAATTTAATTTCACACCTTTAATGAACCAAATTTAACTTCTGTTACATCAACAAACATTAGAATATCTAGGAATATTTTATGCAACTAAAATCACTTTTTAAGACATTTTTATCGCACAAGTTCAATAAACCCAATTGTCTGAATTGTCAATTAAGACATTCTTTTAAGCACAAAAATTAAATTAAATACATAGAATTAAACATTAAATGAGGGAAAAAAATATGAACTCATCAAAATGCTTTTTGTCTCGTTTTGCCAAATGCTAATGGTGCAAGATGACACTTTCTTTTACTCTTTTGCATACTTCTTTTTGGAAGTTTTATTTGTTCATTTTGTGCTCTTTTAACAACAACACTTTTTGGCACCAAAATAGAATAACCACTACCAATGCTTCACCATGTAACATATAATTGAAACAAGAAGCAAAGACTAGAATGGAAACTTAAAGGAAGCAAAAATATAGAGTAAGAACTTGAAACAAACACAATAGAAACCCAAGTTTAAAGAAATTGCTAAGGAGTAATTAATAAATATGAACTCAAATGCAGAAAATTAAAAGCACTCAAAAGTACATAATAGCCAAAATTGAATTTGTAATTAGATGATTAAGCAAGCACAAGGAAATTCCCACTGCACATTAAGATAAACAAAGTTATCTAGATGTGAAGGTGCATTTCCATGGCTTCAATAGAGAATAAAGTGTTCATATATTCAATTAAAAACAACACAAAACCTAAACACAATGAACACACAAATGAAGCAAAAATCAAATGGCTAAACAATGCAATTTATTGAATAAATGGACTACACATGACTCTTAACAACACATATGGATCTTAAAATCAAAATGACTCAAAATATATGAAATAGAAGATGAATAAAGATTCAAACGGAAATGTAAAAGGCACATAAATTCACCATTGTTGAGTTCTTAAGCACAATGGTCAAATGGTTCCAAAAGGAACAATGATAAGAACCATGTAATGAATTAGGTGAATGGAAGACAAAAGTTCAAGATAAGCAAGAAACCTAATGAAACAACACGAAATTAAGAAGAAGAAACTAACTTATAGCTTGAAGATTGATCAACTAAAGCTCATGATACCACATGATGACTCCATATTCAAGGAGAAGAAGCATGCACAATTGATTAAACTTCTTGATGAATCCACCCCAAGGCTTATAGCTTAGGCCAATGTCAAGGCCCATTTCATGGTCCACATGCACCTCAAGGCCCAAGCCCAAGTAAAGGCCTAATATGTTAAGAAAGATTCAAATGGGCTTTCCTCAAAATGGTCACACTTCTCATGGGCTTCAATTACTCTTTTCATGGGCCAAAGAAGATGTGAAGATATAAAGAGATTGCATGATTAAGCATTCGAGTAGATTTTAAAATTAGGCCCATTGAGGCCTTGCTTTCATAAATAGTAAGCTAAATAAATTTGTTCATTGGATTTTAATTAGGCTAATCCAAGCCCAATAGGGAGCCTTGACCGAGAAACTCTACTTACCATAAGAAAGGTATGACTTCTAGCTTGCAAGGGAGTGTCATGCCACTTGTCACACATCCAACCCATCATGAGCATCCAAGGGTGAAGAGAGAGACTTCTTCTGCAAGCTTGCATTTCATTTCAAATAAAGTTTCATGTGCATGTGCATTAGTGACATTCTCTTCTATAAAAGAGGGACTTATGGCACTTTGTAAAGTTTACTCTTGAAATGATGAGTCCATCTTCAAGAGTAAGGAAGCCAAGGAGAAGCCATGCGAAATTGATGAAGCTTCCATGGAGAAGGATGAAGGTGCGAAAGTTAGAAGATGAGAGAAGAAGTGGTGCGACAATGGTGTTTGGAGAAGCTCTCAAGTGAGGTTGGGCCAACACTCAAGGAAGGGAGCTAGAGGAAACCAAGAAGGAGAACTCTAGCCTAAGTTGATTCACAAAAAGAGAGGAGTCTGGAGTCATCTCAACAGAGTTTCTCTACTATATTCATGAATGAAAATACAAGGGTCCTAAGCTCTTTATTTATAGTAGAAAAGGAGAGCCAAGTGGTCTAGAAAAATGGAGGGAAAAAGGATCTAGAATGTGGTATTTGGAGCCAAAAAGAGAGCATGAGGCAAGTGTGACTTGCCACCTAAGCAAGTCACATGGGACTTGCTTCTAGGCGCATACGAGAAGCTTGGTGACCAAGCTTGGAGCAAGAAGGATCTGGATCCTCACAAAAATGCACTCTCTCTCTTGTTGGGCCAATTTCAAGCCCAACTCTCCTTTGGTCCAATTCTCTTCAAAGGCCAAAAACCCTCTAAGGCCCAATACATGGCCCAAATAAAAAACCTATTCTACAAAGCCCAAAATACAAGGACCAAAAATAAACCCTATTCTAATATTTACAAACAAAGAGTCTTTGGCTAGGTCTTCACATCTTCCTTGGCCCATGTAAAGTTCATCTTGGGCCTTGTATGTGCATTGAAGGCTCATTCCTGTTGTATCCTCCTAGCCATTGCTCTTGTTGTGGGTCCCTTGGTTAGAGGCATGTCATCGTCCCCTCCCTCTTGAGAATGATTTGTCCTCAAATCTGAAATTTCTGCCTTATCATCTGTACCACCTGCAAAAGGTAGTAAGTCAACAACATTAAAGGTGGCATGTACATCATATTCCTCAGGCAACTCTAGCCTATATGCATTATCATTGACTCTTTTCAACACTTTAAAGGGACCATGACCTCGAGGGCTAAGAGGCACTTTCCTTTCTTCACTAACTTGATGGCAAGCAAAGAGTTGCTCAACCTTCATCTCTCAATCAAAATAAGCTTCAACATCATCCTTTCCTTGAAAGTGAGGCAAGTCTACTTTAACTTCTCTAGGATTAGGGTCTTTTCTTTGCCTTCTAATGTGGGAAGGTTGTTGATAATATTCTCCTAATCTTAATCCTTCCTCTTCCCCATATATTGAAGCTCCACTTCTAGACCCTTTGCTATAATTACTCCTACTTTTTAGCTTATTTTGGATTTTCTGATCTCTTTTCTTTAAAGCTTTGATTTGTTCCTCCAAGAGAGCAATTTGGCCATCTCTTTCCAATTGATCTTTCACCTTGTAAATTGCCTCTTGTTGTCTCCATAGTTCAAGTGATTTGATTTGTTGAGAAACATGTTTTAAACTATGAATTGAATCCTCATAATCACTTGCACTATGTAGGGAGGGTTGACTAGCCATGATTACTAAAAGCTAACTAAGATATTCTAAAGAAGAAGTAAATAGCAAACTTCTTGAATTATCTTCCAGAAAAGAGAGGTGAATCACTTGGATTGCTTACTTACCAAGTCTTTCCTTGCCAAAGTAATTCAAAGAATATTGCACAAAACTTCTAAAATAGAATTAGACACACACTAACAATTAAGCAACAAAAACAAAAAGATTTGGAGTCTAACTATGCGGCCTACTTTGGTGAGACTTGATGTTGCAAAACACACTCACCATCTACAAGCGCTTTTACTATTTAAGAAGGTTCTAATTAAGAGATGATAGAATGAACAACACAAAAATTGAAAGACAATCAAAGGAAGTAATGAACAACACAAAAATTGAAAGAAAAATCACAAGGAAGATGAACTTATCTCTTGACGTCAAGCTTGATCAACCAAGTCTCCAGATACCACATGATGAGTCCATCTTCAAGAGTAAGGAAGCCAAGGAGAAGCCATGCGGAATTGATGAAGCTTCCATGGAGAAGGATGAAGGTGCGCAAGTTAGAAGATGAGAGGAGAAGTTGTGCGGCAATGATGTTTGGAGAAGCTCTTAAGTGAGGTTGGGCCAACACTCAAGGAAGGGGGCTAAAGGAAACCAAGAAGGAAAACTCTAGCCTAAGTTGATTCACAAAAAGATAGGAGTCTGGAGTCATCTCAACAGAGTTTCTCTACTATATTCATGAATGAAAATACAAGGGTCCTAAGCTCTCTATTTATAGTAGAAAAGGAGAGCCAAGTGGTCTAGAAAATGGAGGGAAAAAGGATCTAGATTGTGGTATTTGGAGCCAAAAGGAGAGCATAAGGCAAGTGTGACTTGCCACCTAAGCAAGTCACAAGGGACTTGCATCTAGGCGCATAAGAGAAGCTTGGTGACCAAGCTTGGAGCAAGAAAGATCTAGATCCTCTCACAAATGCGCTCTCTCTCTTGTTGGGCCAATTTCAAGCCCAACTCTTCTTTGGTCCAATTCTCTTCAAAGCCCAAAAACCCTCCAAGGCCCAATACATGGCCCAAACAAAAACCCTATTCTACAAAGCCCAAAATACAAGGCCCAAAAATAAACCCTATTCTAATATTTACAAACAAAGAGTCCTAGGCTAGATCTTCACACGCCCATGTAAAGTTCATCTTGGGCCTTGTATCTGCATTGGAGACCCATTCCTCTTGTATCCTCTTAGCCATTGCTCTTGTTGTGGGTCCCTTGGTTACTAATAGAATGCTTGTGTTGAGATCAATCCTTGCTTCTATTATTTTGAGAGCACTAAGCTAATTGTTTACAAAATTTCCTCTAGCCACCTTCCACTACCCTAGCTTCTAGTCTAGTTCTCCTTTCACCACTCCAAATACCATTGCTACAAGAGCCTTAAACACTTGTCGCCATTCTATTTTTGTTGCCTATGATGTTTCTACCAGCCACCACACGTTGGAGCTTTATCAAATTGGTATCAAGAGCAACTCATGCTTGGAGTCTCAAGTTTGAGTAATGTTTCTGGTCTCCTTTTGTTTTTCTTGAAATCATCCGTGTTGTTCATCCATTTTCCTTGTATTTCATTTTTCGTGTTGTTCTTCATGTTTCCTTCAAATCAACTGAACATCTATGAGTCTACATGAATTATATGGATTCAAATTGTAGATCTACATGATTTTTGGTTCACATTTGTTCTAAAATTCCATTTAATTTTCCAACAACGTTTTCTTTCCTTCCTAGTGTTTGTTCTTCATTTTCATTCGGTGGTTTCCATTTCTTTTCTGTTTAATCTTTGTAGTTTTGTCTTATGTTATGATTCATGCTTCGTTTATGCTTTCATCTCCAATTTTCACCATTTAAATTTCCATTTTCTACAATTGCTTGATGAGAACCAAGTCCTACATCACACAATAAAGCTATGAACATCAAAGTGATGCTTATGGATGTGTAAGGCATGTTCTCCCTGTTTTTTGATCCATTTAACTGATTGGATTCTTGCTTTTGTGTGTTCCATATGTTCTTCTATGCTTCATGCTTGATTCTAGATCATAATCAAGTTCATTCTACTTGAATTTCATAGAACATCTTACAAATTTCCGTGAGCAACTCTACTACAATCTCGGTTTTCAGTTTTCATTGCACGCACACCTACTGTTTGTCATTTATCATGAAAGCATGGTTTGGCCAAATTTTTATCTAATTTTTTCCTTTTGAAGCTAAGAGATAGAAGACAATAATAAAAAAAGAATCACTCCAAAATGTTGAGTACAAAAAATATAATAAATATTTGAATCAGAGGCATAAATTCACGTTTTTTTGGTCTGGCAGCTTCAAAATTTTCAATTTTCAGTAATGTTTTGTGTGTTGACAGTCCATTAAGTGCTCCTTGTTGCTATGATTATTGGCCTATGTGTGTGCTCAATATTGCTCTAAGTTTGCCTTGATTAAGTGTAGTTCACTCCTTCCTTTTGGAATCAACTTGCAATGAGTACAATGACCTTTGTGTGAGCACTTCTCCTTATTTCCTTTTCAGATTTTCTATTCAATTCTAGTGTTATTCTATGTTCCTTTTGCTTATGCTAGCCTTTAATTCTTGCTTTAATTTATTGCTTGTCATTTCTTCTTTACTCGTTCAAGTCATGTCTCATCTATATTCACTTTGGTTTAGCAAATTCTACTTAGCTTTTCTTGTTTCATTCTTTGCTTCTTTTCAAGTACATTGGCTCTCGGGTTTTTGGATTTGATTTGGTGCTTGGTATGAAGTTTAGCTTGGTTTCTATTCTAATGGTAGCATCTTAGGTGGTGGATGTTGAAGTAAACTTTTAGCTTTGTGCTTTCATTATAATTTCTTCCTCCTCCTCACCTTTGAGAGCTTTGATCCTACAACCTTCGTGTGCTAACCATTTTATTTTTGCATAGTTTTCTTGTTGTTTTCTTCTCTATTTTTGCAGCTTTTGGTTTTTGTTTTGGTGCTCTTTGACCGTCCAAATAATTATGTGTGGTGCCTTCAAGTTGCCACATTTGATGCTCTAAGTTTTGGCCATCAACTAAGGCCTTAAAGCTTCCATCAAGCTCTCAGCAATTGGTGTTTTGGAAGCAATTCTCCATTGTTCTTTACATTGCTTTACTTGTTCTTTTGTTCTCTAATTTTCATCAAATTTTTGGTCACTTATTTGGTGCACATTGAAGTATCTTTGTGTGCAAATCTTTTGGTAAAATGGCCTTAAAATTGTGAGTTACAAATTATTTGGCCATCATTTTGCTTGCAGGATACTTCATTTTAACACCTACTTTATGTTCCAAATTGTGCTTTCTTTTCCTCATTGTAATTGTGGCCTACTTAGGTGTCTTGGGGAACCAAAAGATGTTCAATCATATCTCCTAAGTAGAACCTTTCTCACCTATAGTGCAAACATTTTTAGTGGTAAGAGTGTTGAAAGTTCAAAGTGCTTTCTCACCTTGCCTTAGGCCACATAGTTTAGATTCATGTTTTCACGTTGCATAGTGGCTTGATTTGTGAGACCAAAGTCTCTAAAATTTTGCCAATTAAGGGTCCGTTTTAGTGTTAATCTTTTGCTTTCTTTAAGTCTTGTTTGCTTGTTTGTGTGCTTTATCTCAAGTGATTCTATCTACTTATTACTTGAATATTTTTATGAACTTTGAGTACTTTTTCAAGTGTAACCTTGGCAAGGATTAGCCTTGGTACTTAGGGAATCCGTGAGACTGACCTCGCTTACTTGGAGGTACACTTGTGCTAGTCCTCTTCTTTCACCCTTTTATCCAAGTTCATAAGTTCATTCAATCACTATGAGTACAAGAATGGTTACTCGTTCTAGTGCCCAAAGGTCACTTGTTTCTTTCTTTAGAAATTTCACTCCAATTCTTTGAGAAAATTGTTTTTCACACTTTGTTTTTATAATGAGTTGTTATCCATATGTTGGTTCTTCTACATATAGTTCTAAGTTGCATAGGCATGCTAGTAATGAGTTGCATCATACATTTCATAGTGATATTCTATTCTTTGGGGAGGATATAGGTCCAATATCATACACAGACTGGATGTGGGATACAGAGAAGTTGGTGCAATCATTCTTTAATAAATATAGTCAGTTTGACATTCTTAGGCATGTTATTTCTAAATTTGTAGGACATGCATATGAGTGGTGGACAAAGAGGAAATCTAGAGTGGAGAAGGGCAGAAAACCATCCATTAGTGGTTTTTATAAGTTAAAAACATGCATGTGGAAAACGTTTGTTCACTCTTCATTTAGGATATCTAGAGAGCAATAGTCTAAGATAGAAAACTTCATTGCCATAGGAGAAGTTAAGAAAATCTAAAGAAGAGAAGGAGAGAAAAGAATATGAAGAAAAAGAGAAAATAAGACAAGAGAAAGAATTTGAAAGAAAATCAAAAAAGGAAGAGTTTAAAAGAAAATTAATTGAAAAGAAGGAAATCATGGTTAGGGAAGTAGTGTTCCATCCTTCTACAGTTCCTTCCAGATCAAGTTTCCAAAGGGAGTTATCCCATCTTTAAACTCTCCCTCATTTTCCATTAATTCTTTTGTCTTGTTTTCCTCTCAAACATTTTTTACTCAATCTCATTCAATTATTTTACACTCCTTAACATATTCTGCTACAACACACATTGACTTTAAATTTCTTTTCAAATATCACTTTAGTCAAAGTGTAAGACATTCCTTTTGTGAAGTGGCCGAAGATCACATTTTTCCAAAATTAAAACACCATCTTCACACATTTCCCGTCAATATCTACTGCATGGTCTCTATGATTTTACTAAAATAATGTTTGATGACTATTGTTGATATATTTTTTATCCCGGTGGAACCTAGCTTTAATTGTTGTGAGCCTTACAAAACCTTCTTGATCTAAGGACAAATCCTCTTCAGGAGGGAGGTGATGATGAATCCACCCCAAGGCTTATAGCTTGGGCCAATGTCAAGGCCCATTCCATGGCCCACTTGCACCTCAAGGCCCAAGCCCAATCAAAGGCCTAATATGTTAAGAAAGATTCAAACGGGCTTTCCTCAAAATGACCAAACTTCTCATGGGCTTCAATTACTCTTTGCATGGGCCAAAGAAGATGTGAAGATATGAAGAGATTGTATGATTGAGCATTACAGTAGCCTTTAAAATTGGGCCCATTGTTTAGGCCTTCCTTTCATAAATAGTAGGCTAAATAAACTTGTTCATTGGATTTTAATTGGGCTAATCCAAGCCCAATAGGGAGCCTTGATCGAGACACTCCACTTACCCTATGAAAGGTGCGACTTCTAGCCTGCAAGGTAGTTTCATGCCACTTGTCACACATACCAGCCGTCATGAGCATCGAAGGGCCGAGAGAGAGACTTATTCTTCAAGCTTGCATTTCATTTCAAATAAAGTTTCATTTGCATGTGCATTAGTGACCTTTTCTTTTATAAAAGAGAGTCTTATGGCACTTTGTAAAGTTTACTCTTGAAATTTTAAATAAATGAGATCACTCCACTCTTCTATTATTTTGAGAGCACCTAAGCTAGAGGTTTACAACATTTCCTCTAGCCACCTTCCACTATCCTTACTTCTAGTTTAGTTCCCATTTCACCACTCCAAATACCATTGTTACAAGAGCCTTAAACACTTGTCTCCATTCCATTTCCACTGCCTATGGATTTTCTTCCAGCCACCACATGTTGGAGCTCCATCACTTTCATAGAGAAGGATGAAGACATGAAAGCTACGATATATGGTGAAGAGAAGTTTTAGCTATGGTGTTTGGAGGTTAGGTTAACACTAAAGTCAAAAGGCTAAAGGAATCCACTAAGGAAGCTTTAGCCTAAGTTGATTAATCACAGAAGGAGAAAGGTTTGGAGTCATCTCAACAGAGTTTGTCTACTATATTCATGAATGAATTTACAAGACCTAGAGCTCTCTATTTATAGGACAAAAGGAGAGATATTCTACATAAAAATCATGCGATAATCTACATTAGCATGTCCTAAGAAGATTTTGGTAATTTTCTTAAAACCATTACTACAAAACTACCCCAAGGGAAAGGGATTCAACACTTGCATCTATGTGTTCATGAGTCTTAAATCATCTTAGAATCATGTATATTTTTAGAAAACCTTTTTAAAGAGATTTAACACCTTATACACTCTAAAAAAATAATATAATAAAACAGACTTAAAAAGAAAAACAAGAACAAAGCATACAAAATTAACCAAAAATCAACATCATACCCATTTTCCTAAAAAAAATAGCCAATTTTGTAAGATTTGGATACAATGACTTGATTAATGGAGTAAACTAATGAAACAAAACATAACATATATGGATAACAACATGGTCATCATTTAGCCATATCAACAAAGAAAGATACTAATCACATCCAATTAGAACTGGGTTTCAAACCCATAGATGAAGAATGCCTACTTTTAGTGATGAAACACCTTTCTTAGACTGAAGTTGATCCTTCTAGCTCTTGTTACCACTTGATATGAACCTTAGAAGATTGGTAGGATCAAGATCAGCCCCTAAAGGTCTGGGAAAGAAAAATCCCATGCTTGAACATGTAACTTCCTAGTTGGAAATTACTTTAATAAAAGAAATAATATATAAATAAAAGTCAATAGTCATAAAATACTCTTCCTAAAACGCGAGAATCTTTAAAATTTGTTTGACACGCTTAAATTCAAATGAACATATCCATGAATTTTATTACAAGTTCTAAAAACTAACTGAAGGTAAATCAAATAACTACAAATAGTTCATAATAAAACTCCCAAGATAGCCCTCTCTCCATCTTTATGTGTCCCTAACATCATCTGCTCCCATGTGACAAGTCACACGATCATCGCCAAACACACATAAAAAGGGTGAGCTCATAACAATACAAATATGCAATTAATAAAATAGAGATTCACCCTAAACTACTTTAATTCATCTAAATTGCTTAATCTTAACACTCAATGCCCAAGGATTTCAGATCATCATCTCATTATAAAAATGAAACTACTAACCCATTTACACATACAATGACTCACCAGTGTAATAAGGGCTTTTGGCCCCGGTTATTTTTGTCATTCTGCCTCAGTTTTAGAACTGAGGCATATTGGGGTGAGGCCAAAAGGGGTTGCCTTTTGGCCTCGGTTATCACCCGAGGCCGTAAAAACACTTTTCTGCCTCGGTTGCAGAGGGACCAGAGCCATAGGTTCAACAATATTTTTTTTTAATTAAAAATTTCTCAGAGCCTTTGGCCTCGGTTATGGTAAGAACCAAGGCCATATACCCCGTCAGTACCCATCTTGTTGCCGCAGAAGGTTCTGTTGTGGAAGTAATCATTGACATCCGTAGAGACAAAAAACAAGGATTCATCATGTTCTCGGTTTAAGCAAATTGTCTCGTGTCACCAATGTGTTTGCAAAACGTCTCCAAGAACCTCAAAGACTTCAATGCAAACACATTCCCTTTCCAGACATGGAATCAAACTCTCTTGGCTCAAACCACAAAGGGGTGGTGGGAATACTGGTTTCTTCAGGCTTTGGTGTTTTTGAAAACAAAGATGCAAACTTGTGGGCTGACTTTATTTGTCTAGTGTCAAAGACGTATCCTGCAACCAAAAAGGGTACATCATGTTAAAGACAAAAAGTACCCGAATGTCCCAAGTAAGGAGGGGTTAAGCCTTTTCCTTCTCACATTCTGAACAGCAAAACCATTGTGGATTCCTTCGCGGCAACCTTCAAGCTCAACGCACTCGCTGTGGAAGCTATATTTGCATCCAGGGAGAACCTTCAGCTTCGCGTCGTCGACGAACGTGCCGAAGCAGATGCAGCACTCTGACTCCTCCGCCGCCGCGCGCTGGTGCAGGATGAACGGTAGGCGCTTGATCGCGTCGGCATCGAGGTCATCCTGAGAAGGAAGCATCGATGGCGCCTAGTGCGATGGGACGGCGTCGAAGAGGAGGCCGTGGTGGCGGCAGATCTGTCGAGCGAAGAAGAGCCACCGGCGAGAGCTTGTCACGACCTTACAAGCTTCCCGATTCGCCAATGCCACCGGCGACGGCTTGCGGAGACGGTGGCCGGAGCAACGCAGTGGCAGCACATCGTGGTTGTAGAGCTTCGCGTAGTGGTGGTGGGTGGCTGGAGCAGCAGGTTGTAGAGAGAAAGAGAGAGAGAGAGAGAGAGGAGAAATGCACCGCGGGGAAGAAAAGGGGGTTTGCGAATTTTGAACCCTAATTAAACTATATGGCCTCGGTTCAATTAATATCCAGCCCTATTTGGCCCCGATTCAATGACACCCAAGGCCAAAGACGTAATGGTTAGTGGCATTTTTGAAATATCCAGCCATATTTTTGGCTTCGGGTCTTTGGAACCGAGGCATATAACCCTCTTTTGCTTCGGGTTTTCGCTGAACCGAGGCATAAAAGTTGCCTGAAATTGCAAAAATGCCACCGCGCCATTATATGCTTCGGTTCCTGACCAACCGAGGCATATAAGGCAAGGTAAAAAGCAAAATCTGTACTAGTGACTTGACCATGGACCCAGGATATATCATGTTTCCACGAACTTGTCCGCTCATGGTCAAACCTCTACAAACCTTCCCGCTCATCGTCCAACTCTATGGACCTTCTAGCCTGTAGTCCAACACGCGTGATCCATCCAACTATGAACCTCCAAAGTTGCAGCAACTCTCAAGTGTGAGCTTGGAACATACAAACCTCCTCGCTCGTATCCTCACACAAGAGTATCATTAATATGAACCTCCCTGCTCATATTTATCACGTGTTCCAACACCAATCACGAACTTACCCACTTATGATACCGTCAAGCATATCCCAAACCAAACCCAACACAACAATCAAAACAAAACACATCATAAACGCACGTTGCCACTTGCACTATCGGTTAGCGTAACTTAGCGAAATGGCAGTGCAGACCGCCTACCGATTCCACAACACCGCTAGGCGCCACGACACACAAGGCTTCCCTATTTCCTACTATCGTCTGGCAGTTCATTCTGCACCACCAAGCGCTACACTAGTAATGTGACACCATTGGTTTTAGGTACTCTAATTCAGTTCCTAGCATCCAACAATTCAATTCTCAAACATCCAAAAACAAAAATACGCATTCATATACTTTATATACTCAAACTTACAACATCACAACTCACATGCATCATTCAAGTATAAGCACACATCAATCCCTTTACAAATTCGTATGTGCTCACATCTTAAATCAATGCCAACATTCAATTTGAATCCAAAAGTAAACCATGCTCATATGAAATTATGAAATAATAAAGCAACAGACACATAACTCATTTATTCATACAAACCATAAGTCTTACCTCAATCAGTAACTACATGAACCCCCTTTTTACCAAATCCTTATGTCAAATTAAGAATAACATCAACACTTAGTCATTTAAACTCACATATATTTGATACAATTGCACAATTACATAACTCACACACCACATAAGACACAATCAAAGCCCTATACTTATTTTGCATCCTGTTGCAATGGCACTACATTTAAAGCATGATTATCATGTTCCCAAACTTGCCCAAAACCCATGATGATCATGCAACACTCGGTCATAGTGAAATCATCAATAGTGGCCTTTTTCACACACTTACAACATCATACATTCGAGCTAACATATATAGATTTATGTATTCAACATGGCTCAACAAGTACTACTAAAAACATACTCATCAATCACACACACATACGTATATATATATATATATATATACATATACATATATATATATATATATATATATATATATATATATATATATATATATATATATATATATATATATATATATATATATATACATATACATATATATATATATGTATATGTATATGTATATATATATATATACACACACACATTCACTAAACAAGGCCATACTAGCACTTAAACACACGTTATGCTACGAAAACATCACAAAATAAGTATACACATAAAAGAGCTCCCCTAACCTAGAATTTCTACTCCCAAAGGCAGTCCAAGTGTTGCTCTTGCACAACTTAATCTACTCTTACTTCTACCATGAACCAACCTTCTAATCCTCTCCTTCAGTCCTTGATTTGTGCTCTAAAAATTCCCCTTTACTGACATACTATCACCCGTTCCCAAAAACCACTAAAACCAACCTCTTTCACTTTAAGTTTAGCTTTTCAAAAACAAATAAAATAAATTAAAAGGAAAATGGCTTAATTGCCATTCAAGTGTCATTTACTTGGAGGTTTTGTGCCCAATAATGGCCAAAACCTCTAACTCTCTAGCTCCCGTGAAGACGAATAAGGTCTCTAGGTGTTGCACAAGATAGAAAAATAATAAAACCCAAAAATAAAACTACTTAGTGCTAGCAAGACTTGAATTCACATTCACCCAATTACTAAACCAATGCACAACCAACCAAACAATTCATGTTTTGTGGTAATTCCTACACATCTAGGATTATATTATGACGCACCATGGTCAAGCATATTATTAAAATAATAAAACAATTAATTTAACATACAAATGACATACACAAGAATCGAACCCAAGTCCTCTCATCATGGTCAAGTACTCTCAACCACTTAAGCTAGTACCCTTCCTTGTCATAACTTCCAGCATTAAATCTAATACTATATACAATTTTGAACTAACAAAAGGAAAGTTCTTCAATTAAATAATATATTTGACCTACTTCTATTTAGTTTTTTTTATCTACAAAAGGAATAAAGGATGATGTGTCAAGCTCTCAGAATTTTGAAAGTAAAAAAAAAGGAACAAAATAATCTCTCTCTCTCTTTTTTCTTCTCATCGTCCGCTCCTTTTTCTCTATTGTGCCAATCTCATTTATTCTTCTCACTTCTTTCTCTTTCTCTCTCTCTCTCTCTCTCTCTCTCTCTCTCTCTCTCTTTGTCTTCTTACTTCTTTCTCACTCACACACATCCTAAATTGTTAAGCTTTTTCTCTATCTTCCAGTTTTTCTCTGTCTTTCTCAACTTCTTTTCTCTCTCTCTCTCTCTCCCTGTCTCTCTTTCTCTATCTTTTTCGATTCTTTCTCTAACATCTTCACATTTTCACATCTCTTTGTATTCTCTTTTGTTTTTGTATTTTTTTCAAATGATTGAAATGAGTAGAAGATGGTTCATGGCCAGTTTTCGTGTTTTTACTGACATCTTTTTTTTCTTAGCTTTCTCAAGCAAACAAGTATTTTTCTTCTTATATTTAGTTTGATCTTCCGTTCATCTTATGTTTCTTGTGTTTACAAGCTTGAAATGAAAAGTACAAACACATACAACTATTTTAAACACCAAAAAACTCAGTATTTGTCGACATCTATTTTTTTTTTATTTCTCAAGCAAACAGGTTTTTTTCTTCTTATATTTAATTTGATCTAAGTGATTCTTGAGTTCATTTTGTGTTTCGGGTGTTTACAGGCTTGAACTGAAGATTATAAACACATGCAAGTGTTTTAAACAACAAAAAACTCCAGTATTTGTCGACATCTGATTTTTGTTTGTAGCTTTCTCAAGCAAATAGGTAATTTTTGTTCTTATATTTAGTTTGTTGTAAGTGATTCTTGCGTTCATGGTATGTTTCTTGTGTTTACAGGCTTGAAATGAAGAGTACAAACACATGCAAGTGTTTTAAACAAAAAAAAACTTAGTATTTGTCGCTGCAGAAATCAACTGGTATTTAAAGTTTACAATCAAACATTTCATCTTCTTTTAATGTTTGTAGCTTGCTAGAGTCAACCTTTATCTTCCACAACCTGTATTCACACATGCCTAACTATATGTTGCTATTTCTAGAGTAAAAACCAAAAGAGTATTGAAAATACTTATACTGGATGAAGATGGAAATGTCACGAACACAACTAAAAACGTTATGTACAAAGAAATTTTTGAAACTTTGACAAAGAAGACATTATAGGTATGTAATTTATTTATTTTTTATTTCGATTTGAACTAATTCATTTGTATAAATATAGATCAACTTATTTATGTTCTGTTCTGCACTGCAACAAAATCATTGCCTAAAATCCAAGGCTTACAAGGAAAATTATGCTACAACAAATGTTGAATTAAGAAGTAATAAACGTTGTGTACAAAAGGAATTCATGAAGCTGTTTAACAAAAAAGACATTATAGGTATGTAATATTTTTTTTATTCTTATTTTAACAAAGAAGTGTATTAGACATCTTTTGGTTGTTGGTTGTTGCAGATAAAAGAATAGACAACAAAAGATAAAAGGAAATAAAATATGAACTTCACATACCATTTTCATTACAGGTCAAAGAACAAAGAGAAAGACAAAACTAACCACTTTCCTTAGGTTAAAGTTAAAGAAGAGAACAAAAATTATGTCTAGTGGAAGAAATAATCGTGACCAATGGACAAACGCTTTCAGTAACACATCTACATTTGCATTGAACAAGTAAATACATTGTAAAACCAAGTGTGGGGAGGGCAATTGGAACTCAAGTTGCTCTCTTTAAGTTGGAAAAAATGAAGCTAGGGTTCCACAAATGAGGATTTTCAATCTGCAAAGAACTAAAGAGGCTCACAAGGAGAAAACAGAGCAATGGGTTCAATGCAACAACAAACACAAAATAATGTACCAAAAAAGCACCACACTACAAGCTCTGATTTCTCACGATTTAGTCGTCAACGACAAGTCACTATAAGCTATAATCAATGAATGAGAGAGAGTAGGATGTGAGAAAGCCAATGAGCAAAAAAAAATGAGCAAACTAAGCTTTAGTGCGACATGAAGCAAATGAGTGAAGAGATAAAGAAATGCAACCAACAAAATAAGGTTTTAAATTTTATATTTTTTAATATTTTTGTAATGTAAAGTCCGTATGAAAATTTTGTATGAAAGGGATGTCCTCGCTTACATACGGATTTTTCATACGAAAAAGAGAAAAAAAAAACTAGTTTGTATGTAAAACTTTACATACGAAAAAAATTTGTTGGTAAAATTTGTATGTAAAACTTAATTTATGTATGAATTTTCATCTGTATGTAACTATATGTAAATAATTCTAACTTTTTTTGTTGTGTAAGGAGATGCGCTACTGGTTTATTTGGATGGCAACCTGGAGGATTAACCCCAACCAAGGATGGAGGCACATGCTTAAGAAGACTAAGCATGTTTAGAAAGGAAGTTCACTAATCCTTCATCCCTTTCATTTGTGTTTGTAATTTTTGACTCCTTAAGTTGGCTTAGTTGAATCAACTTTAGTTGACTTGTTGACCTTTGACTAGGTTTGACTTGTTGACTATAGTGGACTTGACTTAAGCCAACATGCTAATCTATGTTTATTTGCTTTGTATTAATTAGGAGTAAGAAAGCAATGCTAGGTGGCGCATGGTGATTGGGGAGCATAAATGATGTGGATGAGAGAGTAAAGCAAAGGCATAAAGCATAAAGTAAAAGGCATAAAACAAGTGTACCTATGT